>OLKY01000256.1_pt1 | contig 105358 bp, 89 predicted proteins | sample 1604231 | NCBI WGS metagenome assembly OLKY01 (sample SAMEA104055716, study PRJEB20765) | soil metagenome | biome: Arctic tundra; feature: Polygonal ground; material: soil | place: USA | collected 2011-09 | depth 0-0.5 m
CGGACGGATTGAGGATGCCGGGACGCTCCACCTGCTGGCCGATCAAGTCCGCAATACCGGCGGACAATTGCCCGTGCTTTTCTCCGCCGTGTTGCTTTCCGGCAAACCGGCAGACGTGGCGAAATACTTCGCGGACTTCCGACAAACCGGTTTGACGGACCTCGGCTCCAGTCTCCGCTTCGGCGCGGGCGGGGTGAACGAGCTTTTGCAGCGTGACCAACGTCTGTACAGTTCGAGTTTCCAATTTGCGACGAACTTTTGTTTCCGGGTGCCGGGACTGGCGCTGGCGATGAAATGGCTTGCCTACCTGTTGAGTGGATTTTTTCTTGCCACGGCTTTGCATTTTGCGAAACCTGCCGTATCCTCCCTGGAACGACCGTTGCAGGTGCGCGGGTTCCATGTGGTCCGCGAGATTTTATTTGCGCTGGGTTTCCTGCTGGTGGTGCTGCTTCTGAGCGAGCCGTTTCTCGCCCAGGAGAGCCAGAAAGAGGGCTTTTCCTTTCGACTGCACGTGCCCACGACGGGCAATGTGGTCCTGGCCGGATTCGCCCGCGCTCATCCAAACATCATGAACAACATAATTCTGCTGACACTGCTGCTGTTCTTCGTGCTGCAGGGTCTGATCTACATCGCCTGCCTCGTCAAGCTGGCGGAAATCCGCCGGCAACAGGTGCCAACGCGCATGAAGCTGAAGCTGCTCGAAAACGAGGACCACCTGTTCGACGCCGGCCTTTACCTGGGCTTCGTCGGCACCATCCTATCGCTGATTCTGGTCTCGATGGGCATGATCAAATTCAGCCTGATGGCGGCCTACTCGTCCACGTCGTTCGGCATCATCTTCGTGTGCGTGTTCAAAATCTTCAATCTGCGCCCGGCGCGCCGGAAATTAATACTCGAAGCCGAGGTGGAAGCCGCCGAACCCGCCGCCACGCCAACGCCCGTCACGCCGTCATGAACCGCAGCATCCTTATCGTCATCTGCGATTTCCTGCTGTTGAGCCTGCTGACGTTCTCGACGGACCTCAGCAAAATGGCCGGCGAGAACGAAGGCGCGCAGCCGGGCGCCAAGGTGGACGTCGCACCCAAACCGTCTGACACCGGCGGGAAGGACCTCGCGGCGGTTATGAAGCTGGCGCTCAACGAGGAGCAGAAAAACCGCGAACAGTTGCAGGCGGAACTCGCGAAGGTCCGTGAGGCCGCGCAAAAACAACAAGCGGACTTGCAGCAGCAGTTTGCCGCGGCCCAGGCCAACATCCAGATTCTCGACCAGAAATTGCAGAGCAGTTCCGCGGAAACCTTGATGTCGAAGGAAAAACTCGCGGCGATGGAAGCTGAAGCTAAAAAAGAGTCGGATCTGGCTGCCGCGCTCCAGCAACAACTCGCCCAACTCTCGAAAAACAACCAGATCGCCCAGGACGAAAAGCAGAAGCTGGCCGGCCAACTCCAGATGGCGGAAGTTGAGAAGCGCGCCGCCACCGAAAAAGCCGCCATGATGCAGCAACAGGTGCAGGCCGAGCGCGCGGAAAAAGCCCAATTGGCCGAAGGTTTCAAGGCGCTGGCGACCAATTCAGGCGCCTTGACCCGGGAAATCCGTGAGAACCGGGCCCTGGCTCCCAACACCATCTTCAGTGAGTTTGTCAGCAACCGGATCCAGACCCGGTTCCTGGCTTCCCGATCCGGCATATTCGGCATGGACGCCAGCAAGAGTAAGACCGCCGAAACAGTGCTGGTCACCGACGGGACCAATATTTTCGCGTTATGCCACGTGCAGGACACCCCGCTGATTTTGTGGGATCCCGGCACGGACTGGGCCGGACTCAGCGGAACGTTGGACCACAACACGGCGCAGGTTCCCATTCATTCGTTGTCCTTTCACATTCAGGATCCGCGCGTGGTGTTCATGCCGGTCACGCAGTCGGAAGCCCGCCAGCTCGGCAGCAAAATCTATCCGGTTTCGTCGGACCCGTACAAATTTCAGGATGCGGTGGTGGTGGGCGCGCAGGGGGATTATTACGGCCAGAGCAGCTTCCAGATCGAGTTGAACACGCCGCAATATGTCAAACTGGACCGCAACCTGTTGAAGGGGCTGTTCGGAAAATTCAATCCCTCGCGCGGCGACCTGGTTTTCAGCCGGACCGGCGAGCTGTTGGGGATCATGGCCAACAGCACCTACTGTCTGGTGCTGCATGACTTCACGGCAACGGCGACCTTCCAGTTTGGACCGGCTGTGCGCGCCCAGCACACCGGCAACACCTTGTCCCGGCTTTATTCATACGTATTCAACCTGCCCCTCAGATTGCAGTAATCGGGGGTCATGCTGCGGCCGGACGCGCAATCCTTGTTTGACAGGGACGCGGCAAATCCTGAAAATGTCCGTAACGAAAACAAATTAACTGAATAACAAAAACGATTATGCCAATTCCCACGGGATCCAAAGCTCCCGACTTCACCCTCAAGTCCAAGCAGGCGTCCGGCCTGGTGGACGTGAAACTCAGCAACAACTTCGGCAAGAAGAACACCGTCGTGCTGTTCTTCCCGCTCGCGTTCACCAGCGTCTGCACCAAGGAAATGTGCGACCTGACCGCCGGTCTCAACGCCTACAAAGACCTCGGCACGGACGTCATCGGTATCAGCGTGGACAGCCCGTTCACGCAGGAAGCGTGGGCACAAAAGGAAAAAATCGGCATCACGCTCGCCAGCGACCTGAACAAAACCACCGCCAGGGCGTATGACGTTATTTTCCCGATGCTGGCCGGCGTGGGCGACACCTCGGCACGCGCGGCGTTCGTGATTGATAAGAAAGGCGTGGTGCAATACAGCGAACAGACGCCGACGCCGAAGGACCTGCCGAACTTTGACGCCGTCAAGGCCGCGCTGGCGAAGTTGAAGTAACAGGCGATAATTTTCGGCAAACTAGTTTGTTCAGGCCATCTGAAAAGGCGGCCTGATTTTTTTGCTGGGCGGGGTGAGAATATGGCGAACCTTGAGCATTCCCATGAATCTCGTAGCCGCGGACATAAGTCCGCGCATTCTTTTCCGGGTGAGGATCAGCGCCGACTCACGTCGGCGGCTACGGTTCAAGGGCACAAATCACGAATCCTCAATTTCGTGGAATCTTTCCCCTCCATCCGATGGAGCGGAGCAACGGTATTTAATTTACGGGTTACAGCTTTGGCGGAACGTTTGAAGAGAAAGTCCATTCGCTCATCGGTCGCAGATTGCCGCATTCCGGGCAGAATGCCACCGCAAATTGAGTTCCGCAGTTTGGACAAACGCCCTGCGTTTCAAACGTGTCAAAGGCTTTCCGGCATTTTCCGCAGACCCAGAATGCGCCGCGGGGCGGGGCGACTTTGCAAACCGGGCAGGCAAATCCGTTGTGACGCGGCGCATTGGCGACGCGGGCCATCGCCCGCGCCTGCATTAAACCGCCCCAGCAATTTATCAAAATGAAAGCGGCCATAATGCCGATCCAGACGGATTGCGCCCAAATGGCAAACAGAATCAGGCCGGCCACACCCACAAAGCCGATGCTGCTCGCGATGAGCAGGCTGCGCGCCCGGCCAAACATAAACCAAAGCAGCGACCGCAAAATCTGGCCGCCGTCGAGGGGATAAACCGGCATCAGATTGAAAATCAGCAAAATGGTGTTGATATACCAGAGGGTCACGACGAAACGATAAAGATCCGGCAGGGATTCAACCCAACCCGCCGAATGACCCAACCACCAGATCAATGAAAAAACAGGAAAGAGCGCGACATTCACCAGTGGTCCGGCCGCGATGCTCCACAACATCGCGCCCGGTCGTTGGGGCGGGGAGACATACGCCACGCCGCCGAGCGGCCAAAGCACGATTTGGTTCGCTCGGCCGCCGACCTGCCGGCAGGCCAGTGAATGGCCGAACTCGTGCATGAGTACGATTAAAAAAAGTGTGAGATATTCCAGCACGTTCCAGCCAATGGAATTGTATTGGTGTCCCCGGCTTTGAATGCCATATATCGCGACAACAAACCACGACCAGTGCAGATAGACTTCGATTCCGAAGAGTTGGAACAACCGGATGGAGCCTCGATGAGTTGGCATGATGTGCGGACTTATCACATAGCCGGCGCCGACAAACAAGTTTTTTGGCAACGTCCACCGCGCCCATTGATTATTTGGTGGGTGCGCCGCTGCGGTGCACGGCGGTGCAGCAACACCGCCCTACCAAGCCAGGACGCCGCGCTTCGCTTGACACATTCGCGCGCAAGCTTCATTTTTACTGACTTATTGAAGGAATTAAATGAGCGTACCGCACAATCTATTCAATACGTTGCAAAAATTTGATCCCGGCAGCGGCCAGCCGGGGCGATTTTATTCATTGCCCGCGCTGGAAGAGGCCGGCGTCGGGCCGGTTTCCAAATTGCCCGTCTCCATCCGCCTCGTGCTCGAGTCCGTGCTCCGCAATTGCGACGGCAAAAAGGTCAGCGAACAAAACGTGCGCGCGCTGGCGAATTGGAAGCCAACCGAAACCCGCACGGAGGAAATTCCGTTTATCGTCGCGCGCATCGTGCTACAGGACTTCACCGGCGTGCCGCTGCTGGTGGACCTGGCGGCGATGCGCTCGGCGGTGCAGCGGCTGGGCAAAAATCCAAAAATCATCGAACCGCTCGTGCCGGTGGATCTGGTTGTGGACCACTCGGTGCAGGTGGATTTCGCGGGCAGCGCGGATGCATTGCGGAAGAATCTGGAGATCGAATTCCAGCGCAACCGCGAGCGCTACCAGTTTTTGAAATGGGGCATGCAGGCGTTCGACACGTTCAAGGTCGTCCCGCCCGGAATCGGCATCGTGCACCAAGTCAACCTGGAATATCTCGCGAAGGGTGTGCTCTCTCAACCCTCAACCAACAACTCTCAACTGTTTTATCCGGACACTCTGGTTGGCACGGATTCGCACACGACAATGATCAATGGCCTCGGCATCGTGGGTTGGGGTGTCGGCGGCATCGAGGCCGAAGCCGGCATGCTTGGCCAGCCGGTTTATTTCCTCACGCCGGACGTCGTCGGCGTGCATCTCACCGGCGCGTTGCGCGAGGGCGTCACCGCCACCGACCTCGCGCTTACCGTCACGGAAATGCTCCGCAAGGCAAAGGTCGTCGGCAAGTTCGTCGAATTTTTCGGCCCCGGCGCGGCGGCGTTGCCGGTCGTGGACCGCGCGATGATGGCGAACATGGCGCCCGAATACGGCGCGACGATGGGTTTCTTCCCGATTGATGCCGAGTGCGTGAATTATCTCCGCGCCACGGGCCGCAGCGAGGAGTTTTGCCTCACCTACGAAAATTATTACCGCGCGCAGGACTTGTTCGGCATTCCGAAGAAAGGCGACATCGCCTACTCACAGGAACTGGAACTCGACCTCGGCACGGTGGTTCCCAGCGTGGCCGGCCCGAAGCGTCCGCAAGACCGCATCGAACTGCCGAAACTGAAGCAGGAATTTATTTCCTCATTTTCAAAACCGGTCACGGAAAATGGATTCGGCAAATCCGCGGCGGAGCTTGGCAAAAGTGTGCGCGTCGCTGCGGCGGGCGGCCAGTTTCAGCCCGGCGGCGGCAGCCAGGAACCGGTTTCTGCCAAACACTCGGCGGTGGCGGGCACGAATCCCACGACCGAGCGCGAAATGGCCAACAATCATCCGACGCCCGATCCGGTGTCCGCGCCCGCGCCGCAGGTGCATGGTGAAATCGGCCACGGCAGCGTGCTCATCGCGGCGATCACGAGTTGCACGAACACGTCGAACCCGAGCGTGATGCTTGCCGCCGGCTTGCTCGCCAAGAAGGCCGTCGAACGCGGTTTGAGCGTCAACTCAACGGTCAAGGCGTCGCTCGCGCCCGGTTCACGCGTCGTCAGCGATTATTTGAACAAGACCGGCCTGCAGCCATTCCTCGACAAACTCGGCTTCAACCTCGTCGGCTACGGTTGCACGACGTGCATCGGCAATTCCGGACCGCTGCATCCGGCCATCGAAGACGCGGTCGTGAAAAACGATCTCGTCGCCGCGTCGGTGTTGTCCGGCAACCGCAATTTCGAGGCGCGCGTTCACCAGAACATCAAGGCGAACTTCCTGATGTCGCCGCCGCTCGTCGTCGCCTTCGCGCTCGCCGGGCACGTGGACATTGACCTGAGCCGCGAGCCGATTGGCAAAGATAAAACTGGTGCGGACGTTTTCCTCAGGGACCTTTGGCCGACGTTGCGCGAGATTCGCGACCTCATGCAAACCGCGTTGCAGCCGGAAGTGTTCCGCAAGCTTTACCAGGATTTCGCGGGCCAGAATCCTAAGTGGAACGAAATTCCGTCCAGCACCGGCAACGTATATGAATGGGACCGCAAATCCACCTATATCCAGGAACCGCCGTTCTTCACGAACTTTTCGTTGCCGCCCGGCAGCATCGCCGAAATCAAGGGTGCCCGCGCCCTCGGCATCTTTGGCGACAGCGTGACGACCGACCACATTTCACCCGCCGGCTCCATCAAGAAGACATCGCCGGCTGGAAAATATCTCATCGAGAACGGCGTCGAACCGGCGGACTTCAACAGCTACGGCTCGCGGCGGGGCAACGACCGGGTGATGACGCGCGGCACGTTTGCGAATGTGCGGATTAAGAATCTTATGGTGCCCGGCGTCGAAGGCGGCGTTACGAAGTATTACCCGCCTTCGATCAGTGGATGGTCGCGTATCAAAGATGTGACTGGCGGGAATGTTCAAGGTTCGCCCGGATTACAGCAGATAGAAGTTCCATCCGCATCCCCGGGAATTGAAATGTCAATTTATGGCGCGGCCATGAAATACCAGCAAGACAGCACACCGCTTGTTATAATTGCAGGCCATGAATACGGTTCCGGCTCCAGCCGCGATTGGGCGGCAAAGGGAACTGCGCTTTTGGGAGTGAAAGCAGTCATTGCCCAAAGTTTCGAACGCATTCACCGCAGTAACCTTGTTGGCATGGGCGTTCTGCCACTACAATTCCGGGAAGGTGTGAGCGCGCAGACCCTCAAGCTCAACGGTAGCGAGACCTACACCATCGTTGGCCTCGGCCCGGATCTCAAACCACAACAAGACCTCATGCTTCTAATCGAGAGTGAAGGTCGGCGTTGGGGTGAGCAGGTAAAGTGCCGGATTGATACGCCGATTGAAATTGATTACTACCAGCACGGCGGCATTTTGCCCTATATGCTGCGCCAATTGGTGGCGAAGGCGTAGCTTGGAGCGCCGGCCTCCGGCACGGCGTGTTGGTGAAGTGAACAGTGACGAGCCGTGCCGGAGGCCGGCGCTCCAATCGAACCGGCGATCAGTTGCTCTGGATTGCGCTGGTCTGCTTCGCCTGATTTTGCGATGCTTCGTTCATGTCCCGGCCACCGCGGACCAAGCGCGAATATCTGTGCCAGCTTGTTGAGGGGAAGAAAAAAGCGTTCCGTCCGCTTACGGATGAGGAAAAAGCACTCGGCTTTCTCGGCTGGCATGAGCGTGGTTATCTGCCGCATTGTGATTTTCCCGGCCTGGTTCAGTTTGTCACCTTCCGCCTTGCGGATTCCATGCCTGTTTCACGGCGTGGTGAGTGGGAACATTTGCTCAAGATTGAAGATGACCGGGAGAAGCGCACGAGGCTGGAGGAATATCTTGATCGCGGAGTTGGTGAATGTCATTTGCGTGATCTGCGCATTGCCAAAATTGCCGAAGACTCCATGCTTCATTTTCATAACGAACGTTACGAACTGCTCGCTTGGTGCGTGATGCCGAATCATGTCCATGTGCTGGTGCATGTGTGGCAGGTGCCGCTATGGAAGACGATGCGAAGTTGGAAACACTTCGTCCAAACACAGGCGAATCGATTACTTGCGGAACGCCGGCTTCCAGCACGGCGCGGTGGTGAAATGAACAGCAACAAGCCGTGCCGGAGGCCGGCGCTCCAATGGCAGCGCGAATACTGGGACAACTTCATGCGCGATGAGGAACAAGAAAGAATCGCGATTCGTTACATTGAAAACAACCCGGTCAGAGCAAAACTGAGCCGGATATCGGAGGAGTGGCCTTTCAGCAGTGCAAGATTTCGGGATGAATTTCATCGGCTGTTGATTCCAGCCGGAGCGCCGGCTTCCAGCACGGCGCGATATTGAAATGCACAGGAAAAGCCGTGCCGGAGGCCGGCGCTCCTAGATTTTCTCCGGCTTCACCACCGCAACGACCACCGCATCCGGCTTGAGATATTTTTGCGCGGCGGCTTTGATTTGTTCCAGCGTGACGGCTTCGAATTTGGCGTCGTCGAGTTCCGCGCGCTGGTAGCCGAGGCCGTAAAGTTCGTCGAGCGTGGTCGTGGATGCCAGATGGCCCAGGTCCTGCCGCGCGATTTTTTTCTGGCCGATGATTTTGGCCTTGGCGCGTTTGAGTTCCTCGGCGGTCAAACCTTCAGTGCGCAGGAGTCCGGCTTCCTTGAGAATTTCCTGTTCGACCAACGCGACCTTCGACGGCTCGGTGCCGGCGTAAAAGGCGAAGTAGCCGGGCGCCAAGCCGGCGAAATGTTGCGCGCCGACGTAGTAAGCGAGGCCGAGTTGCTCGCGAATCCGCAGAAACAGCCGCGAACCGAGGTCGCTGCACGATTCTTGAATCAACTCGAGCGCGTAACGGTCTTCGTCGTGCATCGTCGTGCCGGGGAAACCAATGACGATCACCGCCTGCTTTTTGTCGCGGGTTTCTTCAACTCGCTGTATCAAAGGGGGAGGTGTGCCGGGCGAAGTGCGAATCAGTTCGCTCGCCGCATTGCCGGATTTCCAATGGCCAAAAAGTTTTTCGACGGCGGATTTAACCTCCGCCGTTTCCACGTCGCCGTAAATGGCGAGAACGCAATTGTTCGGCGCGGCCAGCTTTTTGTGAAACGATTTCAAACTGGCAGCTTTAAGTTTGGCAACGGCTTCTTCCCTGCCGGTTGAATCCAGACCGTAGCCGATGCTGCCAAAAAGCGTGCGGCGCATGGCCAGGCTGGCGCTTTTAAGCAGATGGTCCTTTTGTGCGTGAATGTCGGCAATTTGCACCTCGCGCTCGCGTTCGAGCGCGTCGGCGGGAAAAACCGGGTCCAGCAAAACGTCGGCGAGCAAATCGAGGCCGGTCGCAAAATCGCTGCTCAAGGTTTCCAGGTTGACGCCGAAGCTGTTATTGCCGCCGTAGCTGTCAATGCTGCCGCCGACCGTCTCGATTTCTGTCGCAATGTCCCGGGCGCTGCGCTGCGACGTGCCTTTGAGCAGCATCCGGCTGGTTAACTGGGTGATGCCGTTGTCCTCCCTGGTTTCGGCGAGCACGCCGCCTTTGAACATGGCGCGAAATTCGACAAAGGGCAGGCGATGATCTTCCTTCACGAGCAGGCGGAGGCCGTTCGGCAATTCAAATTTCCGGATCGCGTGCTCGTTTTTTTCTTCGACGGTCACGGACAATTTGGGCGCGGTGCCATCGGGCAACAGCGTGTAAAGGGTGCGGTTTTCCGCCGTGAGATATTCACGCGCGACGCGCAGGATGTCATCGGGCCTGACGCGCTTGACGGCGGCGAGGTAACGTTCGGAAAAATTCAAATCATTTGCCGCCAGCCAGTTTGCGCCGAGGTTTTGCGCCTGGCCTTCCATCGTCTTGCGCACGGCAAGCGTGGCGGCAATGAATTGTTTCACCGCCTTGCCGAGTTCGCCGGCGGAAACCGGCGACGTCTGCATTTTTTCAACCTCGGCCAGCATCGCGTCACGCGCCGCGGTGAATTTGTCCGCGTCCACGATGGCGCTCATGCCGAACAAACCCGGATTGCCGGGGCTGTAAGTCCACGCGTCAACGTGGTGGACGACGCCTTGTTTCTCGCGAACCTGCTGGTAGAGGCGCGAACTGCGGCCGCAGCCGAGCAAAACAGCGAGCACGTCGAGCGCCGACATGTCGGGATGCCGCAATTCGGGAATGTGCCAGGCAAAATGAAAATGACCGAGTTCAATGGGCGCTTCCTCGACGATTTCACGCGCTGCGGTTTGCTTCGGTTCTTCCGGCAACACGACTGATGGGAGCGCCCGGGCCTTGGTTTTTTTGTAGGCGGTGCGGATTTGCACGATGACTTCGTCATTCTTAACGTCGCCGGCGACGACGTAAAACACATTGTTCGGCGTGTATTTTTCGGCGTAGTAACCGCGGATGTCGTCGGGTTTCAGCTCGCCGAAAATGTCGGGGTACCCGATGACGGTGAAGCGATACGGGCTGCGTGTGTAGGCGGTTTCAAACAGGCGGCGGCTGGCGCGGTGGCCGGGATCGTCCTGGCCCATGTCCATTTCGCGGCGGATGACGTCGAGTTCCCTGGTCAGTTCATCGGCGGGCAGGGTGGCGTGCTGCATGATGTCGCACAGGATGTCAATCGCGGTGCGTGCGCCGGTGCTGGGCACGTCAATGTGATACACCGTGCGGTCGAAGCTCGTGTAGGCGTTCATGTAACCGCCGGCTTCCTGCACTTCCTGGTCAATGCGGCTGCCGGGGCGGGTGGTGGTGCCCTTGAACAGCATGTGTTCGAGCACGTGCGACAGGCCGGCGCCGAGCCATTTGCCCTCGTGAATGCTGCCCGCCATGCACCACGCCTGCGCCGACACGACCGGCGCGCTGTGATCTTCGCGCACGATGATGATCAGCCCGTTTTCGAGCGTGGTGAGCGTGACCCCGGGCGGCAGCGACGAAATTTTCATCGCTGAGATTCTGGTTGAAAAAGTGGTGTCACTCATTTGATAAAATCAAACGGGAAAAATATGCGGAAATTCGTTTTGGGCAATCCAATTCGCTCAGGCAGTGCGCTTGGGGGTGCATCTTGACACTGTTCTTGGTCGGGAAGTCTGGGCCGGAAGCGCCGGGCGACTGGAAAGTCACCCAAACCCGCGGACAGGAATGTCCGCGCTACGCTGGAAGGGTTTTGCAATTGGCTCACGTAGCGCAGGCTTTCCAGTCCCGCATGGCGGGATTCTGGGGACTTTCCAGTACCCAGTTAAGAACAGTGTCGAGATACACCCGAGCCGGCCAAATCAAGAAGATGACAAACGATCCAAACCGGTTTATTCGGCGACCGGCTTGGTCTCGGGATTGGACTTTTGCGCCGGCCAGAATGGTTTGCGGAAGGCTTCGGTGAAATCGTAGCCGTTTTGAAAATCGTCGCGCGTGTCCTTTTCGGTTTTGGCGAGCAGGCTGCTTTCCACCATGTTGAAAACGATTTCGCCAAAGTCGCGGCAATTGTGCACGCCCCATTCTTCAAACACGGTCACCACCATCGGTCCAAATTGATTCAGCGCAAACCGTCGGATGCCGTCCAGCAGTTCCTGACCGCTGACATGGCGGATGGCACCGCGGGTTTCCTTGCCGACGATCCTCTGCGTGTAGTCGAGCGCTTCGCGGACAAAAAGGTAGGCGTCGCGCGTGTAGCGCGAATCCTTGGCCAGGATTTGCTCCACCGCTTCGTCAAAATTGATTTCTTGCATTTTAAGGCGTCGCCACCCGGGTCACTGCCGTTGGCGGATGGGCGGCTCGATATGTTTTAACGGCCCAGCCGGTCAGCAGCAAACCCAAGACAATACAGAGAACCAATTGTTCCTGTTTCGTCAGAAGGTTCACGGGGACAATGTAACGAAACAGGGCAATTTCGGCAAGAGTGGCGTTTCTGTAGCGGCGGGCTGGGGTGCATCTTGACATGTTCTTGAGCGGGAAGTCTGGTCGGGAGCGCAGGGCGACTGGAAAGTCGCCCGAACCCGCGGACAGGAATGTCCGCGCTACACGTAGCGCAGGCTTTCCAGCCTGCGGGTTTTGGGGACTTTCCAGTCCCCAGTTAAGAACAGCGTCGAGATGCGCCCGGCGGTCTGTGACCGCCGCTAAATTTCCCAACTAAACGGCGACGCTCACAGAGACGCCGCTACAGTGGAAGACCGGCTTTAATCTTGCGACGGCTTTGCGGTGTTTGTTAATTTGTACCCGCTTTATGGCAGCCATTGGCCGATTTCAAAAGGACGAGGAAATATTTTACGCCAAAGTCGTGGACGGCGATTTGTTCCGGCTGCGCGGCGAAGTTTTCGGCTCGCCGTCCTTCGACCGCAAGCCCACTCCGCGCAAAGGCATCCGCACGTTGATTCCCGTCGTGCCGTCCAAAATCATCGCTGTCGGCCTCAATTACGCCGATCACGCGCGTGAGACGGGCAAGGCGCTGCCGAAAGAGCCATTATTCTGGCTCAAAGCCACCACGTCGCTGATTCCCGACGGCGGAAAAATTGAAATTTCTTTTCGGGAACATCGCACGGATTACGAGGCCGAGCTGGCCATTGTCATTGGCCGCAAAATCCGCAATGTCTCGCCTACGCAGGCACCGCGCTACATTTTCGGCTACACCACGGCCGAGGACATCAGCGACCGGACGATCCAGAATTCCGAAAGCCAATGGGCGCGTTGCAAATCGTTCGACACGTTCACACCGCTCGGCCCTTACGTGGAAACGAAAATTGATCCGAATGAATTGACCATCCAGCTTTTCCAAAACGGCCAGTTGCGGCAGAACTCGAACACGAAGCAGCTCATCTTCAAGCCCGCCGAGTTGGTCAGTTTCATCTCGACGAACATGACGCTGCTGCCCGGCGACGTGATTCTCACCGGCACACCCAGCGGCATCGGCCCGATTCAATCCGGCGACAAGCTGGAAGTGCGGATCCAGGGACTCGCACCGCTGGTGAACCAGGTGAAGTGAGAACGTAGCGCCGTCTCGGCAAAGCGCCGCATTATTTGGTTTGCAGCTCTCTGCCGGGGAACCCGCCTCCGAGCGCTATTAGTTTGACAAAATGTGGGAACTTAACTTATAAGTATCTTGGTGTGAGGATGTTCGTAAGTTCAGATTAAAAGACAGTCCGCTGATGGCGAACGGGCCAAGCCGGGATCAGGTATTTGACAAGTCTTATAATAAGAGTTGTGCATTATAATAGTTCAGTCGGCGTGAAGGATTTATAAATTGTCGATATGAAAACTCGGAATTCCATTGCGACCACCACCTGCCCGAACACGGTGGCCGGGCGTTTAAGAGCCGGTTGCGCCGCGAGACTGCTGTCGCTGCTACTGTTGGCGTGGCCCGCTGTGGTGCAAGCCCAATTCACTTACACGACCAATAACGGCACGATCACCATCACGGGCTACACCAACACTCCGCCCAATGTGCTGATCATCCCCGCTTCGATCACTGTAAATGGCGTAAGTCTGCCGGTCACCAGCATTGCAGCCTGGGCGTTCAAGGATTTCCATACCTTGACCAGCGTCACGATCGGCGCCAATGTCACCAGCATCGGGAACCATGCGTTCCAACAAACCTACGGCCTGACCAGCGTCACAATTCCCAATAGCGTCACTAGCATTGGGGACTATGCGTTTTATGGGTGCGGCGAGTATGGTCCGATGAACGTCACGATCCCCGACAGCGTTACCAATCTCGGCACCTACTCGTTCTTCGGGAGCGGAGTGACCGGCCTTACGATTGGCAAGGGTCTCACCAGCATCGGCGACTATGCGTTTCAATCCAGTGGTTGGTTGACAGCGGTAACATTTACTGACGGCGCCACCATTACCGGGAATGGCATGTTCGCCGGTTGTTTCCGGATGACCAGCTTGACAATGCCAAACAGTATCACCAACATCGCGGACTCTTCCTTCGCTGCCTGCTCGGGTCTGACCAGCTTCACGATTCCAACCAATATCATCAGGATCGGGGACGGCGCGTTCAACGGTTGTTCCGGCATGACCAGCATCACGATCCCCACAAGCTTGACCAGCATCGGCAGCGCCGCGTTCGCTGGCTGGTCCATGAGCAACGTCATCATTCCGACCAACCTCACCAGTATCAGCAGTTCGCTGTTTCAAGGCTGCGCCAGCCTGACCAATGTCATGATACCCAACAGCGTCACAAACCTCGGAGATTCTGCGTTTCAAGGTTGCACGGGGTTGAAAAGCATCGTGATTCCGGGCAGCGTCACCAGCCTCGGCAATTCCACATTTCAAGGCTGCACCGGTTTGACCAACTTTATCTTTCCCAGCAGCATTACCAGCATTGGGAACTCAACGTTTCAGGGTTGCACGGCGCTAACCAGCATCACAGTTCCCAACAGCATCACAAGCTTCGGAAGTTCGGTGTTCCAAGCCTGCACCGGATTGAATAGTGTGACGCTCGCCGATGGCGTGCCGTTTATCGGCAGTTCGATGTTCGCCTCCTGTTCCGGCCTGACCAACATCACAATTCCCAGCAGTGTCAGCAGCATCGGAAGTTCGGCCTTCCAAGCTTGCACGGGATTGATCAGTTTCACGATTCCGGGGAGCGTGGCCAGTATCGGCAGCTCGGCGTTCGCTTCCTGTTCCAGCCTGACCAGCATCACGATTTCCAATGGCGTCACGAGCATTGGCAGCTCGGCATTTCAAGGCTGCGCCGGCCTGACCAGTATCGTGATCCCCGGCAGCGTCACCAGCATCGGTGACTCTGCGTTCTCCTCTTGTTCCGGCCTCGCCAGCGTCACCATCGCCAATGGCGTGAGTTCTATCGGCAATTCGATGTTCGCTTCCTGTCCCAAACTTGCCAGTGTCACAATTCCCGCCAGTGTCACCAGCATCGGAAGTTCTGCGTTTCAAGGCTGCATGGGTCTGACCAGCTTTGCGATTCCCAGCACCGTCACGAGTATTGGAAGCTCCGCTTTCTCATCCTGTTCTAACTTGGTCAGCGTCACCATTCCCAACGGAGTCACGAGCATCGCCAGTTCCGCGTTCCAAAACTGCACGGGCCTTAACAGCATCATGATTCCCAGCAGCATTACGAGCATCGGGAGTTCGGCGTTTCAAGGATGCATCGGCATGACCAGCGTCACTCTTTCCAACTGCGTTTCCAGCATCGGGACTTTGGCGTTCTCCCGCTGTGGCAGTTTGACCAATGTTACCATTCCCGGCACAATCACCAACATCGGCATCAACGCGTTTTCCTTTTGCACCAATCTGACCAGTCTTGTGATTTCAAACGGCGTGGCCAATATTTTGGGCGGGGCATTTGCTTCCTGCTACAACCTTCCCAGCGTCACAGTGCCGGGCAGTATCATCAGCATTGGAACCAACGCTTTCGATCATTGCACAAACCTTGCCAGCGTTACGATTTCCAGAGGCGTCACCAATATTGGAAACGCTGCGTTCCAGTTCTGCTACAAACTCGCCAGCGTCACCATCCCCAACGGCGTCACCAATATTGGGACTTTGGCATTCTCTCGTTGCGGCAGCTTGACCAATGTTATGATTCCCGGCAGCGTCATCAGCATCGGGACCAATGCGTTCGCTTTCTGCACAAACCTGACCAGCCTCGTGATTTCCAACGGCGTGGCCAACATTTCAGGCGGTGCCTTCGCTTTCTGCTACAACCTCCCCAGCATCACGATCCCCGGCAGCGTCATCAGCATCGGAACCAATGCTTTTGACCATTGCACCAATCTGGCCAGCCTCATCATTTCCAAAGGCGTCGCCAAAATCGGAACCAATGCTTTCAATTTATGCATCAGCCTGACGAGTGTCGTAATCCCCAACACAGTTACCAACATCAACGGCTTCGCCTTCGCATCCTGTTCAAATCTGACGGGAGTATTTTTCATGAGCAATGCGCCAGCCGGTGGTTCGACTGCGTTCACCAATGACACCCAGGCGACCGTCTATTTCTTACCGGGCACCACGGGTTGGGGCACGACGTTTGCCGGTCGTCCAACCGCAGTGTGGAAGCCGCAGGCGCAAACCAGCGATGGCAGCTTTGGCGTGCGGACGAATCAATTTGGATTCAACATCACTTGGGCCAGCGGCCAAGTCGTCGTGGTGGAAGCCTGCACGAATTTGGCCAACCCCACCTGGGTTCCACTACAAAGCTGCACCCTCACCAACGGGTCATTGTATTTCAGTGATCCAGCATGGACGAATTACCCCGGCCGTTTCTACCGCCTCCGCTCACCCTGAGGCGCGGGCGCGGCAGTTGGTTTTCGAGGCCGGAGTCGTAACGTATCGGCTTTCGGCAGAAAGCCGCCACCTTGAAGTAAAGTTTGCGGCTCTCTGCCGAGGAGCCGCTACGGCGCAAAATAAAATTCTTCGTTCCTTTGTCGCTTTGTGTTTAATCTTTCCCCCACATGAAGTGGTCCCAAGCATTTATTCCGACCCTCCGCGAGGCCCCGGCCGATGCGGAAATCGTTTCCCACAAACTGCTGCTGCGCGCCGGGCTGGTCCGCAAGCTCGCCGGCGGCGTTTACACCTTTCTGCCGCTCGGTTTGCGCGCGCTGCGCAAGATCGAGCAAATCGTCCGCGAAGAAATGGACCGTGCCGGCGCGCTCGAAATGCTCATGCCCGCGCTTCAGCCGCCGGAAATCTGGCAGCAAAGCGGCCGGTACGAAACCGCCGGCAATGTGTTGTTTAAATTGAAGGACAGCGGAAACCGTGAATGGGTCCTCAGCCCCACGGCCGAGGAAGTCATCACCACCACCGCCGCCAGCGAGATCAATTCCTACCGGCAGTTGCCAAAGAATTTTTACCAGATCAGCGTGAAGTTCCGGGACGAAATCCGCCCGCGCTTCGGCCTCATGCGCGCCCGTGAGTTCATCATGAAGGACGCCTACAGTTTTGACGTGAGCGACGAGGCGGCGCAGGTCTGCTACCAAAAAATGTATGATGCCTATGCCCGCATCTTCGCCCGGTGCGGACTGAAGGCGTTTCCGGTCGAGGCCGACACCGGCGTCATCGGCGGGAAATTTTCACACGAGTTCATGGTCCCGGCGGAGACCGGCGAGAACGAGGTCGTTTACTGTGAGGCGTGCGGTTATGCGGCGAACATCGAGAAGGCTGCCAGCGCGGTGTCTCAACGTGCTTCTGGCATCTTGCCGGAAGAACAAACTGGAACTGCCGGCGGGACGCCGACAGCACGTTCCATTGAAAAATTCGCCACGCCCGGCGTCGTCACCATCGAAGCGTTGACCAAGGCGCCATTCAGCGTTCCGGCCAATCGTCAGATCAAGACGCTGGTTTACATCGCCGACAGCAAGCCGGTCATCATTTTGATCCGCGGCGACGACCAGTTGAACGAAGCCAAGCTCGCGGGCATCATCGGCACCACGGTGTTCCGTCCGGCCACGCCGGAAGAATGTGTGGCTACGCTCGGCGCAAAACCCGGTTCGCTCGGCGCGGTGGTAGGGACGACCTGCCGGTCGTCCGAGGCCGCGCAGCAACGCGGCCCTACCTTTTCCATTTTCGCCGATGATCGTCTGCGCGGCGCGAACGACATGACGACCGGCGCGAACGAAGACGGCTTCCATCTTCGCAACGTCTCCATCGAACGTGACATCAAGGTGACGCAGTGGTTCGATTTGAGGACTGTGACTGCCGGTGAACCCTGCGCGAAATGCAGCAAACCGTTGAAAATCCGCCGGGCCATCGAGGTCGGCCATGTCTTCAAACTCGGCACGAAATACAGCGAGAAACTCAACGCGACCTTTCTGGATGAGGCCGGTACGCGCAAGCCCGCAGTCATGGGCTGCTACGGCATCGGCGTCACCCGCACATTGCAGGCGGTCATCGAGCAGTGCAACGACAAGGATGGTATCATCTGGCCGTTGAGCGTCGCGCCTTACACGGTCTGCATCACGCCGCTGGGCGTGGCGCCGGACAGCGCGTTGATGAAACTGGCGGAGAAAATTTACGCGGAACTGACCGCACGCGGCGTGGAAGTGATTTTGGACGACCGCGATGAACGGCCCGGCGTAAAATTCAAGGACGCAGACCTGGTTGGCTTTCCGATTCGCGTGGGCATCGGCGAAAAATCGCTGGCGAAGGGCGAAGTAGAACTCAAACCGCGCGGTGGCGCGCTGCAACCCGTCAAGGCTGATGAGGCAGTGGAAGCCGTGATGAAATTGGTGGATGGTCAAAGGCAGTGAGGTGGCTTTCTGCATGGTGAGTCAAAAGCGGCGGAGGGCCGCCGCAGTCCAAGACGCTAACGCGCGGTTTGAAAGTTACTGAGATATGTCCCAGGCGGTTTGCCGGCAGGATGACGCGAAGCGTTTTGGAGAGCACCGGCCCTCTGGCGCTTTTCATTCCCCCCAATTTATTACCCGTCTATCAGGCAACGACCCGGTAATCCGTTTCATCGGGGGAGGGAGTGAAACGTGAATCGCGCCGGGCAGTTCGCCGCCGGGTCAATTTGCATGGTGTAATAGCCGCCGTCATTCAGCAGTTCGGTGCCGGACAAGGCCGGGCAGAGCCGCACCCGGAACGGCCACCAATGATGCGCCTCGTGCAGCGCGGAACTGAAGCGGTTGACCGAGCGGCCCAGAAACCGGGTGGGCGTAATCCCCGACAGTATCCGGCTTTTCCACAAAATCAGCCGCGTGTGCAAATGCCCGATGATGGTCTGTTCCACCTGCGGCAACCGGCGGCGCACCGATTCTTCGCGCCACAAAAACGGCAGCGCCGTGGGGTCGTGACAGAACAACAACACGCGTTGCTCCGGTTGGAGCGCATCAAAGGCGGCGCGGATTTCGGCGAGGTGTGCCTCACGCAATGGCTGCCAATCCGGCCATTCCTCCGGCGGCACGTCCGCCTTGTTTGCGGGCAGGGCGATGAGTGGCGAGGCCACGCCCATGAGCAGGTAACGGCCGATGGGCAGTTTCCAGAACGGTTGCAGGCCAAGCTGCTGTGTGGCGCAATGCCAGCTGGCCAGTTGCATCCCTCCCTTCCCGCTAAACAGGGTTAATTTCCCAAGTTCATGGTCGCCGATGGTGAACCGCGCGCGGTCGCCGAATTTCGCGCGGAGCTTGCCGAGACATTCCTGGGCGCTTTGGAACGACGCCGGGTCGCTCACGCCCACAAACGCGGTGTCGCACGGGTAATCCCCGTTGGCCACGAAGTAATCCACCGGCCCGGTTTCGGCCAGAAAACGGTCGAGTTGCCGTCCCTGGTCGAACGGATGACGCATCCAGATCAAATGCCGGTAGGCGCGCGCGACCGCGCGGAGCAGGGGATTGGCGATGGTGCGAAATTCGTAATCTTCGCCGCGGGCGCGCTCGGCGGGGCCGGCGTAATGGATGTCGCTCAAAATGGCGATCGTGACATCTCCCTGCGCGCGGGTTTCCATGCGGCGTCAATTATCCACAGCCGCCACATCACTGCTGTTGTTTCGGTCGAGGCAATCGCGGACGGTTTTGGCGAGTTCGGCGTGGGTGTAGGGTTTTGTGAGAAAGCTCGCGCGGGTCCGGGCCAGCATTTTCTGGTTCACTTCATTGGCAGTATAGCCGCTGGTAAAGACAACTTTCAGGCGGGTCCGGCTGGCCAGCAATCGTTCGACGAGGTCCGCGCCGGAAATGCCATTGGGCATCACGATGTCGGTCAGGAGCAAATCAATTTCATTCGCGCGCTGATTCCATACGTCAAGCGCTTCCTTGCCGGATGACGCTTCCAGAATCCGATAGCCGCGCTCTTCGAGGATGTCGCGGGCCATGCTCCGCAGGACCGGTTCGTCTTCAACGATGAGAATGGTTTCCGAGCCGCCGGCGTCAGGGGCAGCGGAGGCCGCTTCTTCTGCAAAGGCGGGCACTTTGTCGCTGGCGGGAAGAAACACGTCGAACGTGCTGCCTTTGCCGGGTTCGCTGTTCACTTCGAGCCAGCCTTCGTGCTGTTTGACAATGCCATAAACAGTCGCGAGGCCGAGGCCGGTGCCTTTGCCGACGTCTTTCGTGGTAAAAAACGGTTCGAAGATGCGGCCCATCGTGGCAGAATCCATGCCGGTACCGGTGTCCGTGACGCGCAAACGAACAAAATGTCCCGTGTGCGCCTGGGGATGGGTTTCGATGAAAACGGCGTCAATGTCCACGGTCTCGACGCCGATGGTCAGGCTGCCGCCGCGCGGCATGGCGTCGCGGGCGTTGAGGGAAAGGTTCATCACGACCTGTTCGATCATGCCGCAGTCGCATTGAACAAATGAATTTTCCACCGCCGGCTGAAATTCAAGCGTGATGGTTTCCCCGAGGAGACGTTCCAACATCCGGCTCATGTTGCCGACAATTTTCTGCAAATCGAGCCGCTCGGGCTGCATGACATTCTTGCGGCTGAACATGAGCAATTGGCGCGTGAGACCCGCGGCGCGTTCGGCGGCAAAATAGACGGCTTGAACCGAGTCGATCACCTCCGGCGGCAGTGCCGGCCTGGCGAGCAGCGAACTGGAATGCCCCTGAATGATCGTGAGCATGTTATTGAAGTCATGCGCGACACCGGCGGAGAGCTGGCCGATGGATTCCATCTTTTGCGCCTGACGCAACTGCGCCTCCAAACTCAGCCGTTCGGTGATGTCTTCGACGTAGCAATGCACCACGTTGCTCGGCAAGACGGGATGAACCGACCACGAAAACGTGCGCCCGTCCATTTTGGTTTCCAGACGCACCTTGCTTTGTCCGCTGGCGAGGCATTCGCGGATGATGCGGTCAATGTCCGGTGGCAATACTTCATTGGGATGATTCCGGGATACGGAAGCGGCCAGTTGTTGCGCGGCCTCGTTGAAATAGGTGATGGTCCCGTTTACGTTCAATTCCATCGCCGCGTTTGGATTCAACTGGACGAACGCGGCGAGTTTTTGCAATTCGGCATCGGCCCGTTTGCGCTCGACGGCCAGGCCGATGGCGGTGGCGGCGGCCATGAGAAATTGCACTTCATCCGAATTGAATTTCCGCCGGTGCGTGCTGTAAATGCCCAGCAGTCCATAGGGCCGGTCGTGAGTGGGAATGGCGACGGTGACACCGCTGACAACACCGTGTTCGGCCAGAAACGGCGACGCAGAGATTCGCATTTCGGCCTTCAGATCGGCGATGACAACGGGTTCGCCGGATTTCAAAGCAAAGGCAATCGGGGAATCCTCATTTCCGGGCAGGGAGGTCTGCCGGTTGTACTCCGGTTTCCACCCAACGCCGGCTTGCAGCCGCAGTGGACCGCCGGACAATTGCTCGAACACGGCGGAGTATTCCACGCCCAGTGTTTGCGCCACGAGCATGACGGTTTGATTCAGCAGCGCCTCCAGGTCACTGTTGGTCAGCGCAAATTGTCCGAGCGCGGCGACAACGGTTTGCTGGAACGTGCGATTCAGCAGGTTTTTTTCCGCGTTTTCGAGATTCTTGACAAGCCGTTCCAGCGATTCGGCCATCAGGTCAAAACCCTTTGTGAGCTGACCGAGTTCGTTTTCCGAGGGTTTCAGTCCGGTGCGGGCGCTCAAATCACCTTCTGCAATCCGCTGGGCCACGCTGGACAAGGCGCGCACCTCGCGCAAAATGAAGTGTTCCCCGCCGAACCACGATGCTGCCAGCGCCAGTATCCCCACCACAAACCCGCTCAATGGCAGGTCAAAAATATACATCAGCAGCCAGGCCGGAGTGATGAGCAAAAACACGCTGCCGACCAACTGCATTCGCAATGTGGAGAATCTGGAAATCTTCTTTATCATTTCGACCGATTCCGAAGATGTGCAATAATCATGCCATTAAGACGTTGTTTCGGAAAGCCCTATGTTCCGGCTGGCACCTCCAAAAGGCTGGGCGCATGAACGGGCGCGGCGAATTTTGCTGGAAGAACTGAAAATATTTGGATGAACTGAAGCCAGCTTGATAAAACAACCGGTGAATGCCCTTTTGCCATGACACTTAATCCACTCATTCAACAATTGATCGCCCAAGGCCCGGTGCTCACGGACGGCGCCTGGGGCACGCAACTCCAGGCGCGCGGACTCGCCCCGGGCGAAGTGCCGGACCTCTGGAACCTGACCCGTCCTGAAAAAGTCACCGCCGTCGCGCGTGCCTACGTCGAAGCCGGTTCGCAAATTATTTTGACGAATACGTTCGGCGCCAACCGCCTGCGCCTGGCCGAGGGCGGCGACGCGGATCTCGTCAAAGAAATCAACGAAGCGGGCGCCGGCATCTCGCGCGAAGCGGCGAACAAACGCGCGCTGGTTTTTGCCTCGATTGGGCCAAGCGGCAAAATGCTCATGAACGGCGACGTGACCGAAGACGAATTGCGCGCCGCGTTCGCCGAACAGGCGCAAGCTTTGGCGCGCGGCGGGGCCGACGGTCTGGTCGTGGAAACCATGCAGGATTTGGAGGAAGCCAGGATTGCCATAGCGGCGGCGAAAGCCACCGGTTTGCCGGTGGTCGCCTGCATGGTGTTCGATTCCGGCAAGGACAAGGACCGCACGATGATGGGCGCCACGCCGGAACAGGCGGCGGCAGGTCTGCTGGAAGCCGGAGCCGATGTCGTCGGCGCGAATTGCGGCCAGGGCATCGCGGGGTTCGTGAAAATTTGCGCGCGGTTGAAAGCGGCGGCGGGCGGACACCCGGTCTGGATCAAGGCCAACGCCGGGCTGCCGCAAATGAGGGACGGCAAATCTGTTTATACGACGACGGCGGCGGAATTTGCCGGCCACGTTCCGGCGGTTCTCGAAGCCGGCGCGAGTTTCATCGGTGGTTGCTGCGGAACGTCGCCGGAATTCATCCGCGAACTTCACAAACTGCTCCGCGAAAAACATAATTTATGAATCGCCTGCGGTTGCATGTCATCGCCTGTCCTGTCTTCCAACGGGAACTGGAAATGCTTGCCGCCGGGGCGAAAACCGAGGTCACTTTGCGGCACCTGGAAATGGGACTCCACGAAGGTCCCACTGAAAATCTTCGCTCCGCGCTTCAAGGCGCGATTGATGGCGTGGCCACCGGTCAATGGGATGCCATTGCCATTGGTTACGGGCTTTGCAATCGCGGCATTGTGGGGCTGGAGGCGCGGGCGCTGCCCGTTGTCATCCCCCGCGCGCACGATTGCATCGGCATGCTGCTCGGCAGCAGCCAGTGTTATCTTGCGCAACTGGAAGCGCAGCCGGGCACTTATTTTCAAAGCGCGGGCTGGCTGGAAAATTCACCGGCCAGCGGAGAGGTCCGTCAGCAGAATTTTACCTTCGGGCCAAACTCCAATGTTACCCGCGGGCAGCTGGTTGAAAAATACGGCGAGGAAAACGCCGACTACCTGCTCGAACAGTTCAACAACTTCACCCGGCATTATGAACGGCTCGCCTACATCGCCACGCCGGTGCCCCAGTCGGCACGATGGGAAAAAGCCGCGAAGGAAATCGCACACCAACGCGGCTGGAAATTTGAGCGGCTGCCAGGCGACCTCGGCTGGCTGCGGCGATTGTTGAACGCGGATTGGAATGACCGCGAATTTCTCAAGTTGAAGCCGGGCGAGCGCGTCGGCCTGCGTCACAATGCACAACTCATCGGCGCGGAACCGGCATGACCCCATCAACGCATACCCTCGAACTTTCGCCCGCCGATCTCAAACTGGAGGCCGCTTCCGGCACACAGTTGCAGGACGTTCTTTTCGCGCAGGGAGTCGAGTTTCCCTGCGGTGGACACGGGCGTTGCAAAGGCTGCCGCGTCAAAGTTTTGAAAGGCATTCTGCCGGTCGGCGAGGAGGAAAAAAAAATGCTGACGGGCGCAGAGCTGGCCGGGGGCTGGCGTCTGGCGTGCCGGCATTCCATCGCGGGTGATCTCAAACTCGAGCTGGCGCAATGGGAGATGCCCATCCTGGGCGATCAGTCCACTTTCAAGTTTACGCCGCGCGAGGGCCTCGGGGTGGCCATAGACCTGGGAACCACCACCATTGCCGCGCAACTTCTTGATTTGCGAAATGGAAATGTTCTGGCTGTCGGCACGGCGCTGAATATGCAGGCCCGGCACGGCGGCGACATCATGAGCCGCGTTGACTTCGCCTTGCGCGGTGGACAGGCGGAATTGGAGCGGCTCGTGCGCGAACAACTCGGCGGAATGGTAAGCCAACTGGTGGCCAGCAGTACAAAACTTTGTCGCATATGCGACAAAAGTTCGGATGCCGGTAATGATTTGAATAAGATAATCATTGTCGGCAACACGGTCATGCACCATTTGTTTTGCGGCGTAAACATCGCGCCGCTGGCCGGCCATCCGTTCGAGCCGCAACAGCCGGGACGGTTCCGGTTTTACGCGCGCGAATTGGGTTGGGACCTGCCGGAAAAAACAATTGTGGAATTTCTGCCTTGTATCGGCGGCTTTGTCGGGTCCGACATTCTCGCCGGCATCGTGGCCACCGGTTTGCACGAAAGTCGCGAATTGATGGCATTGATGGATCTCGGCACCAATGGCGAAGTGGTGGTCGGCAACCACGAACGGTTGCTCTGCACCTCCACGGCGGCGGGGCCGGCGTTCGAGGGCGCGCGCATCTCCATGGGCATGCGCGCAGCCACTGGCGCCATCAGCGAAGTGCGCGTGCAGAATGGCGCGGTCGCCTGCCGCGTAATCGGCGGTGGCGCGCCACGCGGATTGTGCGGCAGCGGACTGGTGGACGCGGTGGCGGCGGGATTGGAATTGAAATGGATTCAATCCAGCGGACGGATGACGCTTGATGGTTCAATGCCCCTGGCCGGTCCCGTGTCTTTGCTTCCCGCGGACGTGCGTGAATTGCAGCTGGCCAAGGGAGCGATTGCCACCGGTCTGAGGATGCTGGCCACCCGGTTTGGCGCAACACTCGACGACATCCAACAGCTTCATCTGGCCGGCGCGTTTGGCAATTACATCAGCCGCGCCAGCGCGCAACGGATTGGTCTGCTGCGTCTGCCCATCAACCGGATTGTTCCCGCCGGCAACACGGCGCTGCTCGGCGCAAAGCGGGCTTTGTTCGAGGAGGCAGCCGCCTGGGACGACATCGCAAGCCGCGTTGAACATATCGCACTGAACGAGGATGCGGAATTCCAGGACATCTACGCCGGGGAAATGCGATTTCCCGAAACTGCGAACACAAATCCGGGTTGACAGGGAAAAGCGGCGGTAAACCGCACGCAGTCCAGACGCTTCGCGAGGTCCGGAGACGTCCGGCAATCGCGAAACGTTTGGAATGCGGTGGCTTCAGCCCCGCTGTCCGAACCATGTTCTTAATGCTGTCGGTTACTACGGAACAGGTTTAACCGCCGCGAAAAAAGCATCCAAGCTGGCGAGCAGAGCGTTCGATGGCACATCGCAACCGGAGGAAAGCACGTAATTTCGATGGGTGGCGGTGGCAGACAGAAACTTCAGCCCAAGGCCTTTTTGGCGGCGTTGACCGCACCGGCGGCGCTTTCGCTGTAACCGTCAGCGCCGATTTCATCCGCATATTTTTGCGTGACCGGCGCGCCGCCGATCAACACCTTCACCTGCTGGCGCACGCCGGCCTGCTGAAGCGCAGCAACCGTTGTCTTCATCGCCGGCATGGTTGTGGTCAGCAGCGCGGACATGGCCACGATGTTGGCGCCTTTTCCCTTCACGGCGGCGACAAATTGCTCCGGCGTTACGTTCACGCCCAAGTCAATGACTTCATAGCCGCCGCCTTCGAGCATCGCCATCACCAGATTTTTGCCGATATCGTGCAAATCACCTTTTACGGTGCCGAGGGCAACGCGCGCTGCTGGCTTGACGCCGCTCGCAACGAGCAGCGGCCGGATGAGTTCGAGCGCGGCTTTCATGGCGCGGGCGGCGAGCAGCAACTCGGGCACAAAATACTCGTTGCACTCAAATCGCCGGCCCACCTCGGCCATCGCGGGCATCATGTATTCCTGAACGAGCTTCATCGGGTCGATCCCGGCGGCCAGGGCGGCTTCGGTGGTGGCTTTCGCGGTCTTCGCATCCCCTTTAAGGATCGCATCGTGTAGGGGTTTGAGGTCCTGCATGGTGGCTTCTCCGTTTGTCTGGTTGTTCAAATCATTTCACGGCGAAATCGCCGGACTTTGGACGGGCCGCTTTCAGCGCGCCTGTCCTTCGACTGTCCTGCCTCTTCGTGTCGAACCTGCTCATGTATTGATTCTCAGCCGCTTTCGGTTCCCCCAGGTTGGGCGGGAATATTCATAACAGGCTTCCGGGTTATAATCAACTGACTTGGTTGAACCGCAAAAACTTCGTCCGCCAGCGCTGCGGCGCGACCGCGCGGCAGACGCCCCAGATGGAAAATCAAAAAGCCGTGCAAAAACCGGCGCAACTTGGCGGTTTGGGCGGCCGCGGGTTTCAATCGCAAACACGCGGGCCAGTCGCTTTGCGTCAATGTCGCGGCAATTTTTTTTGTTCCGGCGGCGAGGCCGGTTTGCTCCCATTTCGGCTGCAGCCCGATTTCGCGCAGCAACTTGAGTTCAAAGGCTAAAACAATTTGCGGCGCGGATTTTTGCCGGCAAAGGCAGTCCAGAAAACCGTTCATCAATTCAAAAATGCCGGGTAAAGGTGTCCCGGTTTCCGTGGCCTGCTCGACAAACGACGCGGCGTAGGCGGCCTGGCGCAACCGGCGGATGTCCTGACGCAGCGCGCTGTGTGTCTCGCGCAAACTGACTTCACGGAGCGTATGCAAATCGGAACGGCGGCTGCGGCTGAACGAAAAATCCGCCAGGTAAAACAAATCCAATTTGCCGAGAAACGGTGATTTGATCCGGCGCGCGCCTTTGGCGACGGTGGCGGTGCGCCCGAAATCCGGCGTGAGCCAGTGGACGATAAGGCTGGTTTCCGTGAGCGGTCGCGTCCGCAGGATGAGGCCGGTGGCGGATTCAATCATAATGAGAACGAGGATGGACGATGGAGGATGGAGGATGGCATGTGGTTTCAGCGCAGCGGGTTATTCTCCATCCTCAATTTTCCATTCTCGTTTTCCCGCCGCCGGAGGCGGCGCGTATCCGTGGGAAATCGCGCCAAGGCTGACGATGTATTTGATGGCATCAGCGACGGACATTTCCAGTTTGATGACCTGTGTTTCCGGCACGAGAATCAAAAAGCCCGACGTGGGGTTGGGCGTGGTGGGCACAAAGACGCACACGACTTTTTCCTTCATTTTCGCCTGCACTTCGTCATGCTGTTCGCTGGTGATGAAGCCGACGGAATACATCCCTTCGCGTGGAAATTGGACGAGCACGACGGTCTTGAAGGAATGTTTGTTGCCGGAAGCCAGCGCGTCGTTGACCTGTTTGGTGGCGGCGTAAATTTTGTTCAGGAACGGCACGTGCATCAACGCGCGCTCCACCCATTCGATCATTTTTTTACCGAAATAATTCCGCGCCAGCCGGCCGGCCGCGCTGATCAGCAAAATCGCCACCAACAGGGCAACGAGACTCCAATACCAATACATCGGACCCTCGCCGTTGTTTCGATGCGTGATGGTTTGGGGAATAAAAATAAGCAACGTGTCGGTGATGTTGGAGATGGTGAAGAACAACCAGACCAAAACCGCAATTGAAATCACTCCGGGCAGGACAATAACCAAACCGGTCACAAAATTCGCCCGCCAGCGGGCAAAGAAGCCTTTCTGTTCCATGCGCCGAGTCTAAGGTCGCATCAGAGTTTGCTCAAGGGAAAGCGGCGGGTGATTTCACGCAACCGGCGGTTTTCCTCCCGTTTCATTTTGCGCCGGGCACCCGCACTCGAATCATCAAAGCCGAGCAGATGCAAAACCCCGTGGACCAAGTAGCGGATGACTTCCGACTGCCAGCTCGTGCCGAACTTGCGCGCCTGTAAAACCGCCTCATCCACGCATACAAAGATTTCACCATGAACGTGTTTCCGGCATCCTACCGGAAATTCCGATTTGATTTGCCGGCAGGATGCCGGCAACACGCTGTCCCGGTAATCAAACGTGATGACATCCGTCGAACCCTTATGTTTGAGAAAGGTCTCGTTTAGCCATATCATTTCCGGCGCGGCGACAAGGCAGATTCCAATTTCGGCCTTTTTAATTTCCAATTCCGCCAGCAGCGCGTTCGCAATTTTTTTCAGCAGCCGCAGGTTGATTTTTTGCACGCGCTGACGGTTGGCGACGGTAATGTTCATTTTGTCGGAGGGAGTTCCACGACGCCCCATTATATTGGGGGACTCGCGGCACCCGCCCCTCCTGATTTCTTGCCGCGATGCTCCTCGTAAGCCGTGATGATGTGTTGGACGAGCGGATGGCGGACGACATCGCGCTTGGAAAATTCGATGATGGCGATGCCTTCGGTGTTTTTCAAAACGCTATGTGCTTCGAGCAGGCCGGAATGTTTGTGCGGCGGCAGATCAATCTGCGTTTCATCGCCGGTGATGACGGCCTTCGAGCCGTGCCCGAGGCGCGTGAGGAACATCAACATCTGCTCGGTCGTCGAGTTTTGCGCCTCGTCGAGGATGATGAAGGCATTGTTCAGCGTGCGCCCCCGCATGTAGGCCAGCGGCGCGATTTCAATGGTGCCGCGTTCGGTGTGCTTCTGGATTTCCTCGGCGGGCAGCATGTCGTGCAACGCATCGTGCAGCGGGCGCAGATACGGGGTGATTTTTTCGTAAAGGTCACCGGGTAAAAAACCAAGTGCTTCGCCGGCTTCAACGGCCGGGCGGGTGAGGATGATCCGCGCAACCTTTCCCTCGCGCAATGCCGCCAGCGCCATCGCCACGGCCAGATAGGTTTTGCCCGTGCCCGCCGGCCCGACGCCGAACGTGATGTCGTGCTTGCGAATCGCGTCGAGATACTTCTTTTGCCCAACGGTCTTGGCGGTGACGCCGGGCTTGCGGTCGTGCGTCATGACGCGATCACTCACCAAATCCTTGAGCGTCGAAACGCCTTCGTGCTTCACGACGTTCAGCGCGTATGTGAACTCGCGGTTCCGCACCGGCGCACCAGCTTTGGCCAGACTCTCCAGCGACACAAAAAGTTGCTTGGCGCGCTTGACGGCATCGGCGGCGCCTTCAAGTTTTATCCAGCCGTCGCGCGAGGTGACCTTGACGCCAAGCTGTTCTTCGACCAACTGAAGGTTGCGCGGCTCATTGTTGAAAAGCTGCTGCGCGACGCGCGCGTTTTCGAAGTGCAGGGTTTCAGTTGCCACGATTAACCTTTGTAAATGTCGTGCGTGCCGATGTCCACAGTCACAATGCAATCGCCCTTGATGAAAAACACGGCGCGCAAGTCACCTTCAATGTCCACTGCGTAAATCGTGCGGCCATGATGGGCGGAGAGCCGGTGAATCTTGTGTGTACGCAAGCGCGGGTCAAAAGGATTTTCCCGGAATATTTTCCACACCCGGCGGGTTGAATCTTTCTGGCTGGAGCTTAAATCGTAAAAGCTCTCCCAAAAATTCTCGGTTGGCTTGAAACGATATTTCATTTCCGCCGTTTGCGGGACGGAGGCGGAGCGCCGCTCAAAACCGTTTCCATGTCCACGAAGCGTCCGGCCTCGGCATCGGCCATGCCTTGCTTGAACGATTCCGGCACCCACGAATCGTCGTGTTCCACGACATACTTGGCCACCTGCGCCCGTTCGTTGGCGGGCAAGCCCTTGATCTGCTCAATGATTTCTGCCGCGCTCATAACTTAATTTCACGCTAGAACCATGGCAAAGTCAAGCGGGTGAACGGAATCGGGAGAAGAACGACATCATTTCTTGAGCAGTTCATTGAAGATGTCATCGGCGTCGTTGCCCCAGGTTTTCAACAAGGACGCCTCGGAAAGTTTGAGCCAGTTCTCGCGCTCCGTGTCGTCGGATTCGATGGTGACGCGGACGTGCGATTTTTCAGGCAATGACAACGGCTGCGGCAGCACCAGTTTGCCGTGTTCATAAATCGCATCCACCGTCGTTGTCATGGCAGAAAGTTAAACGATGAATGCTGGCTTGGCAAAGATGAAAACGGCGTCTCGGTTTTGGGGTCTGGGAAGTCATAGCTGGTAGATGATGGCGTCGGCGTGGAAGACGCGGGTTTCATGGGTGTGGCATCTTGGGCATCGGTTCGACCATGTTAGTGCCGTGGTATTTTTGGATGGTGGCAAGGCGTCCCTGCCAGTCGTCACAAATGGGCTGCCATGTTCCACCGGGAACGGCCCATTCCACCTCGCCATTGACGCGATCGCAACGCCAGATTGTGCCTTGTGCGCCCGTATGAAACTCGTAGCGTTCTTACGGTGAGCAGCCGGTCAAGGACAGGATGAACAGGAGAAACAGGATTTTGATTTTCATGCGGCAGTTTTACTTTTGGCGTTTGGACTGGTCAAGGACGATCAATGATGGCGCGTATGTCAGCATCGGTGGCGGATTCAGTCATGAGCAGGTCAAACGCGTGTTGTGATTTTAACTGTGATTAAAAATCATTTCGCCAGTTCCGCGCGCAATTTGGCAGCGACCTCATCCAGCGCCGCTGGCAAAACGCTGGTATTGGCGATGACCGGCATGAAATTCGTGTCGCCGCTCCAACGCGGAACGACGTGGATGTGCAAATGTTCCGCGATGCCCGCGCCGGCGACCCGGCCGATGTTGATGCCGATGTTAAAACCGTCGGGTTTCATTATTTGCGTCAACGCGTTGATGCAGCGGCGCGTGAGCTTCCACAAATCGGCCAGTTCCTCCTCGGTCAGGCCGTCCAGGTCGGGGACCTGTTTGTAAGGCACGATCATTAGATGCCCGCCGTTATAGGGATACGTATTGAGCAGCGCGAAGCAAGTCCGGTCGCGCGCGATGACGCGGTTCGCCTCGTCGTCATTGGATTGGGCGATGCGCGTGAACAGGCTGGCATCGAGTTGTGGCTTTTGCGACAGGATATATTCGATGCGCCACGGCGCATGCAGCGATTCCATGGCGGCAGGGTAGCGATGGAAACACGGAAAGTCAAAACGTGGTAATCTCTCAATTTTGGTGGGGCAAAGCTGCTGCTTTGCCTGATTTGGCGGCGCGGCAGCACCGCCCTACCTTTCGGCCTCAAATAAACCCAAAATCGCCGTTGCTACTCGCGCGTTCGCGCCGGGTCCGCCCAAGGACGAAACAACTTCCGCCAGCCGCTTTTTAATTTGAATACGACGCGGTTCGTTTTGCAAAAGCTCCAGCGCGGCTCCGGCAATATTGTCAGGCGTGGCGGCACCTTGGACGAATTCGGGAAAAACTTCCTCGTCCGCCAGAATATTCGGCATCGTCAGCCATTTCACCTTCACGATGCGTTTGGCGATTTGGTAGGTGCTCCACGACGTTTTGTAGAGCGTCACTGTCGGCACGCCGAAGAACGCGCACTCCACCGTCACCGTGCCGGTCGAGGCGATGGCGACATCCGCCTGTGTGAGTGCCTGCGGCAGATTGCCAATTTGGATTTCCGTATCTGACGGGAGCGCGGACAGCTTGTCCGCGAGTTGTTTCAAAGCTTCATCCGGCAAAACCATTTTTGCGCGGCTGGCCGGCAACTTTTCCTGAATCAATTTCAATGCGCCGAGCATCACCGGCAAATGTCGCCGCAATTCGTCGGCGCGGCTGCCCGGCAAAAGCAAAATGGTAGGGACGCGCTGCCGCGCGTCCTCGGACGCGGAGCACCGCGTCCCTACCGACGAGAATCTCCCCACCATGGGATGACCGACAAATTCCACGCGCAACTTCGGCACGCGCTTGGCATACCAATCCTTTTCAAACGGGAAAATGCTCAGGAGCAAATCGTAATCCGCTGCCATTAGATTTGCCCGGCCCGGCCGCGACGCCCAGACTTGCGGCGAAACGAACTGGATGACTTTCGGATTCCATTTTGAAAACGGATTATTGCGGATGTATTCCTTGACCGCGTGGCCAAAGCGCAAATTGAACCCGCCGTAATCCACGCCGATGATGGCGTCCGGTTTGCGCTCAATCGCCAGCTTTAGCAATTGATGGAACAGCCGGCGGAACTTGAAATAATTCTTCAGCACATCGGAAATGCCGATGACCGCGTGTTGCGTCATGTCGAAGGCCAGTTCGACGCCGGCCGCCGCCATGCGCGGCCCGCCCGCGCCGAAGAATTGCGGATTGCGGATTGAAGATTGCGGATTGGCGGCGAGAGCGTTGCGCAGCGCGGAGACCAGTTCCGCCGCCAGTGTGTCGCCGCTCGCCTCACCGGCGATGAGCATGAACTGTTTGGGGTTCATTTGCTCTGCTGCACCAGCCGCGTGATTTCAAAGGCCAAATCCAGTGCGCGCTTGGCGGATTCGCCGCTGACGACGGGCGTTTGTTTTTCGCGGATGCAGTTGACGAAGCTTTGCAGTTCGAGTTTGAGCGGTTCGTCCTTCGCAATCGGCACCGGCTCGCGGACGATTTTCTTTCCGCCAAATTGGCTGACGATGGCGGAGTCTTTGCCGACGCCGAGTTTCGCCGCCATAATTTTCTTGAGCAGCGAGCTTTCCTCCTCGTCGTCGCGGGCGATGCGATAGATGAAACCTTCCTGCGCGCGGTAATCGAGCGAGATGTAACAGGGATTCGTCGGGCCGCTGAAGACGCGGATCTTGCGCATCCGCTCCGGGCTGACGCGGCTGGCGGTGAGATTGGCGACGCAGCCGTTGGCGAAGCGCAGCCGCGCGTTGGCGATGTCCTCGGACTTGCTCAACACGGGAATGCCCACGGCGTCCACACTCGTCACCGGTGATTTCACAAATGCGAGCACCACGTCCAGGTCGTGAATCATCAAATCGAGCACGACACCGATGTCGGTCGAGCGGGCAGGGTAGGGGGACAGGCGATGCGTTTCGATGAAGCGCGGTTCGGTGGCGACGGTTTCGAGATATTTGAAAACGGGATTGAACCGCTCGACGTGGCCGACCTGCAGGACGCAATTTTTCCGCTGCGCGAGTTGCACGAGTTCGGCGGCCTGGGCGGTGTTGTCGGTCATCGGTTTTTCGACGAGGACGTGTTTGCCTTGCTGCAACAGAGATTTGGCGAGTTCAAAATGCGTGGTCGTCGGCGTGACAATGTTGACGGCATCACTCGCGGCAGCCAATTCGGCAATCGAAGAGAAAACCCGCGTGCCGTGTTTGGCGGCAATTTTGCGGGCGGTGTCGGCAGACGTGTCGAAGACCCCGGTCAATTCGACTTGTCCCGCCGCTGCCAGTCCGGCGTAGATGCGTGCGTGTTCTTTTCCGAGCGAGCCGACGCCGAGGACGGCGACAAGGACTTTGTTTGTGGTCATGACGCGGGCAGTTTGCCATTGAGGGAGGAGGGCTGACAACTGACAATTGGCGGGCAAGTTTCACTTGCGTTGGTTTGATTGCTGGTCAAAGATTCAGCCACAAACCATGGGCAAAAAAGCTTTAATTACCGGCATTACCGGCCAGGACGGTTCCTACCTGGCGGAGTTGCTCCTGTCGAAAGGTTACGAGGTGCACGGAATCATCCGGCGCGCCAGCACGTTCAACACGTCCCGGCTGGAACATCTTTACACCGACCCGCACACGCGGAAGGCCGCGCTGAAGCTGCATTATGGCGACTTGAGCGACGCCAGCGCGCTGGCGCGGTTGGTTGGCCGGATCACGCCGGACGAAATTTACAACCTCGCCGCCCAGAGTCACGTGCGCGTGAGTTTCGACAGCCCGGAATACACAACGGACATCACGGCCACGGGCGCGGTGCGGTTGCTGGAAGCCATCCGGGAGACAGGCATCAAGCCGCGTTTTTACCAGGCTTCGTCGAGCGAGATGTTTGGGAAGGCACGGGAAATACCGCAGCGCGAAACGACCCCGTTTTATCCGCGCAGCCCGTATGGCTGCGCCAAGGTTTATGCCTACTGGATCACCGTCAATTACCGGGAGTCGTACGGCCTTTTTGCGTGCAACGGCATTTTGTTCAACCACGAATCTCCGCGACGGGGCGAGACCTTTGTCACGCGCAAGATTACGCGTGCGATTGCTCACATTGTGACCGGTCTGCAGGACAAACTTTACCTTGGCAATCTGGAGGCCAAACGCGACTGGGGTTACGCGCAGGAATATGTTGAGGCGATGTGGCTGATGCTCCAGCAAGCCAAGCCGGACGATTATGTGGTTGCCACCGGGGAAACCCACAGTGTCCGGGAATTTCTCGAAGCGGCCTTCGCCTACGCCGGCCTGGACTGGCGGAAATACGTCGAAATTGATCAAAACTATTGCCGTCCGGCCGAAGTGGATTTGCTGGTCGGTGATGCCTCAAAGGCGAAAAAACAACTGGGTTGGGAACCCAAAACGAAGTTCAACGACCTGGTCAAACTGATGGTGGACGCCGACATGCAGATGGTGAAGGACCACCTTGCCGGCAAGGGCCGCGTTGCCAGTTGATGCGGCAAAGACCGCTATTTCCCGCGTTGCTCACGGCCGAGAAAGTCATCGTAGGTGAGGCGGATGCCGGTTTCCAAGTCCACTTTGGGCCGCCAGCCCAGCGCGAACAATCGCGAACTGTCCATGAGCTTGCGCGGGGTGCCGTCCGGTTTTGATGCGTCCCAGACAATGTCGCCGGCAAAGCCGACAACGTGTTTTATCAGTTCGGCAAGTTGCCGGATGCTGATGTCGCTGCCAAAGCCCGCGTTGATGAACTGTTCCTCGCTGTAGTTTTGCATGAGGAAAACGCAGGCGGTGGCGAGATCGTCGACGTAGAGAAATTCCCGCAACGGAGTTCCCGTGCCCCAGCACGTGAGGCTGGCGGCGGCGGTTTGCCTGGCGTCGTGAAACTTCCGGATCAACGCCGGCAGCACGTGCGACGTTTGCAGGTCATAGTTGTCGTTTGTCCCGTACAGGTTGGTCGGCATGACGCTGATAAAATCGCAGCCGTGCTGGCGCCGGTATGCCTGGCAGAGTTTTATGCCGGCGATTTTGGCGACGGCATACCACTGGTTGGTCGGCTCCAAAGGCCCGGAGAGCAGATATTCCTCCTTGAGCGGTTGGGGCGCGAGTTTGGGATAAATACAGGAACTCCCCAGAAACAATAATTTCCGGACCCCTATTTGACAGGCCGTGTGGATGAGGTTGTTCTGGACTTGAAGGTTTTCAAAAAGAAACGCGGCGGGTTGCGTGTCGTTGGCATAAATACCGCCGACCTTGGCGGCCGCCATGAAGACAAACTCCGGTTTCGTCTCGGCAAAGAATTTTTTGACCGCGTCGGCATCCAGCAAGTTGACCTCCTGGCGGGTGCGGCCGATGAGGTGGTCAAATCCCTGCCGTTGAAGTTCACGCCAGATGGCACTGCCGACCAGACCGCGATGGCCGGCCACATAAATGCGGGAATATTGGTTCATCATCATTACGGCCAATTTTAGCGGAAAGCCATTTTGCTGGCACCAACAAATTTTCGATGACGGAGACGCCCTTCGCGCAAAACGGGGCAAAACGGTTTGGGGGCCCGCGGAACCCGGGTTCCCGCGGACGATTTCTATTTTGAACTTTGGACTGCGGGTTCATAAACTCCCGCCGTGCTTGTTTTCATTGTCATCGCCGTGGCGGCGTATTTGCTGGGCTCGATTCCCGCGGGCTATCTGGTTGCGCGGGCGAAGGGGATTGACATTCGCGCCGTTGGCAGCGGCAACATCGGCGCGACCAATGTTTTTCGCACGCTGGGCAAACCGCTGGGCATCCTTGTGCTCGTGGTGGACGGGCTCAAAGGTTTCGCCGCATGCTCGTGGCTTGCGGATTTTGTCGTCCGACCGTTCGCCGTTGCGCCGGATAAAATCGAATGTTTGAAAATCGTCGCCGGCATCTGTGCCGTGCTTGGCCACAATTACACCTGCTGGCTGAAATTCAAGGGCGGCAAGGGCATTGCGACCAGCGCGGGAGTTTTCTTTGCGCTGGCGCCGCTGGCGGCGGGCATCGCCCTCGTGACGTGGATTGTCGCGGCGGTTTTAACCCGTTATGTCTCCATTGCGTCCATCGTGGCAGCGGTGGCATTGCCCACGGCGGTTTGGTTGACGAAGGACAGCCTGTTATTGGGAATTGTCACCACCGCGCTGGGTCTGCTCGCCATCTTCAAACACAGAGACAACGTCCAGCGTCTGCTCAACGGCACGGAACAACGTTTTGGTCAGAAATCCGCGACCCAGGAGGCAACGAAATGAAAATTACCGTGCTTGGCGCGGGCGCATGGGGAACGGCCCTGGCCAAAGTGCTGCATGAAAACGGCAATGCCGTGACACTTTGGGACATTGACGCCCGGACGCTCGACGAACTCCGCCGCGGGCGGAATGAACGTTACCTGCCCGGCCTGGCGTTGCCGACGGATTGGAAGGCGGAGGCGGATTTCGCCAAGGCGGTGGCGGGGGCCGAGTGCCTGGCCATGGCCATTCCGTCGCAGGCCTTCCGTCAGGTTGCCATGAAGCTGAAAGGGCATCCGGCCATTTTGGTGAGCGTGACCAAGGGCATTGAATTTGAGACCGGCGAAACCATGAGCCGGATACTGCGCGAGCAGGCCCCGGCGGATCGCGTGGCAGCGCTTTCCGGGCCGAGCTTTGCCCGCGAAGTGGCGATGGGCATTCCGACCACGGTGGTTTGCGCCTGCGAAAGCGATGGCACGGCGCGAACGGTGCAAGGACTTTTCCACCGCCCCAGCTTCCGCATTTATCGCAGCACGGACATCCTCGGCGTGGAATACGGCGGCGCGCTGAAAAATATCATCGCCATCGCGGCCGGCGTGAGCGACGGGCTTGGCTACGGCGACAACACCAAGGCCGGACTGGTCACACGGGCGCTGTCCGAGATGCGCCGGCTGGGGGTGGCGTGCGGCGCGCAACCGGAAACGTTCGCCGGTTTGAGCGGTCTGGGCGACCTCATGCTGACGTGTTTCTCGAAACAGAGCCGCAATCGCGACCTAGGCGAACGCCTTGGGCGCGGTGAAACGATGGCGGCAATCCAGGCGTCGCACCCGAAACTGGCTGAGGGATATCCGACGGCGCGATCCGCGCACCGGCTGGCGCGCGGGAAGAAGGTGCTTACGCCGATTATTGACGAAGTTTACGCGCTGCTCTACGAAGGCAAAGAACCCAAACAAGCGGTACAGGATTTGATTTCCCGCGCGTTCAAGGCGGAAGATTGAACGTGCTGCCGGCATCCTGCCGGCAGAACATTATTCAGATCTTCCGGCAGGATGCCGGAAGCACGTTACGCCATCGCCGCCTTGATCACCTTCATCAAATCGGCGTAAGTCTCGACGGCCTCAAACTGCGGGAATTGCTTTTTCACCGCGTCGGGCGCGCGGAAGAGAATTCCCACGTGCGCCTCGACGAGCATGGCGGTGTCGTTGAACGAATCGCCGCCGGAGATGACGTGATAATTCATCCGTTTGAAGGCGGCCGCGGCTTCACGCTTCTGATCCCGGATGCGCAACTGGTAATCCACGATGCGGTCATTTTCGACCACGAGCCGGTGGCACAGAAGCACCGGCCAGCCGAGTTGGCGGAGCAGGGGAGAGGCGAATTGCTCGAACGTGTCGGAAAGGATGACGACCTGGACGAACGACCGCAGTTCATCGAGGAATTCCTTGCCGCCGGGCAGCGGCCGCAGCGTGCCGATGACCTGCTGGATGTCGGAAAGTTTCAGGCCGTGCTGGTCGAGAATGGCAAGCCGCTCCAGCATGAGCTTGTCATAATCCGGCTCGTCGCGCGTGGTGCGGCGCAATTCCGGGATGCCGGTCTTTTCGGCAACGGCAATCCAGATTTCCGGCGTCAACACGCCTTCCATGTCCAAAGTGACGATTGATTGTTTCACGGGGCGAGAGTCTTCCAAAATCAACCGGCGGTGTCGAGCGGTTCAAGGTTCGGCTTTCAGATTTGGATTGGTGGAAAGGATTTGGTCGAGCGCGGCTTTCGCTTCGGGGAATTCCGGCTTGAGACGCAACGCCTCGCGGTAATGAAAAATGGCTTCCTTTGATTTGTGTTGTTGGGACAAAGCCTGCGCCAGGCGGTAATGCGCCTCCGCGAAGTCCGGCCTTTCAACGAGAGTGGCGGCGAAATGACTCGCGGCCTCATCCGGTTTGTTGTGCAGCAACAAAAACAGGCCGAAGTTGTATTGTATCTCGGAATTGTGAGGAGCGAGTTGCGTGGCGGCGTCAAGATGTGCCAGAGCTTCGTCCAGCCTGTTGTTCTGCAACAAAGCCATGCCGAAATTATATTGTGCCACCGGGCTGTTCGGCGCAATTTTCACCGCTTCAGCGCAAAGCATCATGGCCTCCTTTTTCAGGCCCAAGTCACTGAGGGTTTCGCCCAGGCAGGTGTAGGCGACGAAATTATCTGTTGTCACTTCAATGGCATGTCGGAAGAGTTTTATGCTGTTCTGCCAGTAACTCAGTTGAATTTCAGTGCAAACCAAACAACCCGCCAGCGCCACGCCCCCGACAAACGTCGTAATTCGGCGCCAGTGGGGACGCCAGTTCAAAAAATCGTTAAAGCCCCACACAACCAGAATGAACAGGCCGACGCTGGGAATATACATGTAACGGTCGGCCATGGATTGCGAGCCGACCTGCACCAGGCCGATGGTGGGGATGAGCGTTCCCAAAAACCAGAACCAGCCGACGAACAAACAGGGATTTTGGCGCGCGCGCCAGATGAACAAACCAGACCAGATGGCCAACAGCAATGCCGCGCCGATCACCAGGCCGGCCGGCCAATGATGCGGATACGGGTAAAAAATTGAGAGATCAGCCGGCCAAAATGTTTTGGAGATGTAACGCTCATAGGCCCACAAAGCGTTTGCCACACGGGACGAAAAAGGCCGTTCAGCCGGCATCCAAAGCGCCCGGCCCGAAGTTTGCACAAAATAGGTCACAACGCCTGCCGCCAGTGTGAGCGCGAAGAAAGGCAGTTTTTCATAAATCAGCCGGAAGGCTGATTCAGTTGAGGGTTGGTGGTTGAGGGTTGAGGGTTCTTCAGAACTTGAAATCTGGAACTGGAAACTGGAGAACCGGTTCAGCGGCCAGAAATCGAACAGCAGCAAAACGAAAGGCAACGTTACCACCATCGGCTTGGACATCAGTCCGCAGACAAAGAAAAAAAGTGCTAGAAGATAGTCAAGGGTCGAGAGTCGAGAGTCGAGAGCCTGAACTGCAACGTCCGCCCTCGACCCTCGACCCTCGACCCTCGACCGCTTTTGCGCGTAGCGCGTGTACGCCATCAGCGCGAGCATCCAGAAGAACGCGCTCAACACATCCTTGCGTTCAGCCGCCCACGCCACCGATTCGACGTGCAATGGATGCCAGGCGAACAAGGCCGCCACAAACGCGCTGCGCCACAAAGCTCCGGTGAGTTGCCTCAACAAAAGGAACAGCAGCAAAGTGTTGGCGACGTGAAAAAGCAGATTGGTCGAGTGATGGCCGCCGGGATTCAAACCATACAACTGGCAATCCAGCATGTGCGAAAGCCATGTCAACGGATGCCAGTTGGCGGCGGCTCCGCTTTGGAAAGCCCAGATCACCCCGACCCAGGTCAGCCCGGCCTGAACGTGGGAATTGTTGGTAATGTAATCGTCGTCATCGAAGTTGACAAAATTGTGATGAGTAACCGGCCAGTAGAGCGCGGTTGTGACCAGGGCAAGCGCCAGGCAGATGAGGGCTGAGAGCTGGTTTTTTGTCAGTTTGGCCGTGAACATGATTCGAAAGAAAACCCCGGATTAAAATGTCACCAATTGACGGCGCCGTTTCACAAATTGACAACTTTCCTGGTAGCCGACAGAGCGTGCGAGCTGGATGGCTTCGGCAAAATTCATCCCCACCTCCCCAGGCGCGTGGGCATCCGAGCCAAACGTTATCGGCACGCCTTTTTGAAACGCGAGCTCAAGAATTTGGCGGCTTGGGTAAATTTCCCGGCAATCCTTCCGCAACCCGGCGGTGTTGAGTTCGATGGCGCAATTGTGTTTCTTTGCCGCATTCAGGAATTTTTCATAAAGCGCCGTGCAATCCTGCGGTGGCCGATGCCCGAATTTTTTCGGCAGGTCCACGTGACCGATGATTTCGAAAAAGCCAGATTCGGCAGCCATCGTCAATCGGTCGAAATAGGCGGCCCAGACTTCGCCGGCGTCGCGGTGTTTCCACTCGGACAATTTCTGCGGATCATCAATGGCCCAGGAATCCGAGACGTAATGCACCGAGCCGATGAAATAGTCCCACGGATGCCGCGCGGCGAGGTCGCGAATCCAATCCTCACCGCCGGGTAAATAATCCACTTCCAGCGCGAGGCGGATGGTCAGGTTCGGAAAATCCTTTTGCGCCTGGCGGACTTTGGCGACGTATTCGTCGAGTTGATTGGCGCGCATCCGCCAGTTGTCGAAATCGTCGCGCGGCATCGGTGAATGGTCCGAAAAACCGATTTCCGTGAGGCCGGCAGCCAGCGCGTGTTTGGCGTATTCGCCCGGTTCGCCGGTCGCGTGCCGGCAAAGCGGCGTGTGCATGTGATAATCAGCGGGCAATGACATGGGGTGAGTGTTGAAAGTTGAGGGTTGAGTGTCGAATCAAAAACGGCGCGTTGACTTGGCGTTGGAGTTCAAGCTCTTGCCGCGGCGGAGCGTTTTGCGAAGCCTGGGTCAGCTTGTTCCTTGCTGGGAGCGCCAGCCGCCGCCGGAGCAAGCCAAACGGGCGGAACCCTTGGAGTTCCGCCCTGATGCTGCAATCTTGAACTGCTGGTGAATCTGGCAGGTCAGATTCCGCCATCCACTTGCCATCGGCCCGCCGGATTGTCCTTTCTAACGGCCATGTTCCATTTTTTGATCTGTGACATGCGGCACTTCACAAACCAGGCGGATTGTTCCGGCGACCAGGTGGCTTCCACCACCTCGACCACCGGCATTATTTTATGCGCGTCCATGCCGGCTTTCTCCGCCTCCTCAATTTGTTTTTTGGTTTCCTCGACATCGGATTCCGATGTGAACTTGCGCATTTCGACCCAGTCCAGTTTTGACTGGGCGTCGAAGTAGGCCTGCACCGCTTCCTTGGGCGACAGCCGGGCGTAAACATCGTTGTTGGTCAGGACTTCCGGCTCGGCGGACCATTTATAATCCTGTTGCAGCCGCAGTTTGCTGTCATAAATTCCCACTACCACGCACCGTTTCGCCGAATTCGTGTTGGACACGCGCACATTGAATTCCTGCGGTTGAAGCTGGATTTCGTAAGGCACAAACCGGCCCGGATAACCTTTGGGCGCCAGCCCGCCGGGATAATTCTCGGCAGTGAAGGACTCGCCCAGGCTGACAATTTTCAAACCGCCAACATACTCCTTCAGGCGCTCGTTGAGGTATGGCATGAATTTCCCGGCTTCATTCCAATCCTTGCGGCTGCAAGCCTCGAAAAAAGCCCGCGCGGTCTGTTCCGCAGTCATGGCAGCGTATTTTTCGTTGTCGGGCAAGATTTTGACTTCGCTTTCCCCCAGACTTACTCCGCCGGTAATGTTCCAACGGTCGGGATGAGTCTCATCATCGCCGGGTCTCACGTAAGGGCTGGGCGTCGAGACAGATTTATGTCCGTCCGAATGAATTATTTCCAGTTCGCAGGGGACTCGGAAGCCGTGTTTGACCCAGTTCGTCTGCGCAACCGCCGGGCCGACGGAAATGATTCTGGCAACGCCGAATGTGCCAAATCCTGCTTTGACGTGTTCTTCAAGCTCGCCCCCGTAGATCAAACCCGCTTTCTTATAGTCCTTGTCTATGAGCGCCTGGAAGAACTGGCGAACTGTCTCCGTCGCCGCCTGCTCGTCCGTCATGTTCCCCTGAGCCACGCCGATAACCTGGTTGAGCTGATCGGCCACGGTGACATCCTTAGGCAACTGGTCTTGCAACGAAAACATCTTCTCCTCAATCGGAATGTTGTAATCAGAGAATTCCGTTTTGGACTTCAGGACTTCGTTGGTGCCTTCGAGGCGATAATGCTCGATGCGCGTGATCAAATCCGTTTTCCGGTCCACGTAATATATTTCCTTCGTTGGCTCGGTCTTGTGAGTCGCCACGATCACGGCGGCTTTTTGCTCCCCCTGTGGTTCTTGTGTCTGAACGTCAACCTTGCCTGCCTTCTGGCCTTCCAAGAGCTTTTTCATGACCAACTGGGGCTGGCTTTGTTCCAGCAGGCTTTGCATCATGGGCGCAATCCGTTTGGTCTGTAAAATCAGGAAACCATGTTTGCTCTTAAACCAGATTTCCGCTTTTTCGGGCGTCCAAGTGATGAGTTTCACGCCATCTTCGGTTTCAGGGAGATAATAACGTGCTTTTTCCACCTGGCCCTGGTCATTTGATTTAATCCAGAATTCCGCCGGCTCCGGTGACTTGGCTCCGAAGGTTTTTACGTGTAAAAAGCGGATTTTGCTGTAAGCCTCGATTACCTGCTCAATTCCGAACGCCTTGGGCGAAGTGGCCACGACAATTGCGATGATAATCGCCGCCGCGCTTGCGACCGCGCCCAACCCAAATCCCCAACGATGTTTCAAAAGTTTGCTCATAATGGTTTCTCTTTCCGGTTTTTTCTGTTCTTGGAGAACTCGCCGCATCACCGGCTCGACCAGTGACACCTCGGCGGTCGTTTGGCCGCGGGCCAACAGTTGCCGTTGCAGGCGGGTGATGGCCGCGTGCTCGGCCCGGCAGGCCGCGCAGGTTTCAAGGTGGGCCTGACACTGAAGGGATTCCTCGCGGTCGAGCAACCCTTCCACGCAGGCGACCAAATTGTCCCGACATTCGGCGCAGTTCATGATTGTTTTGTTTGGTTGACTGTTTGTTCCGCGCGTTCGCGGGCTTCAAGTTCCTGCCGAAGCAGAGCGTAAGCGCGCGAAAGCGTTTTGGTGACCGTGCCCAGCGGCAGGTCGAGGCGTGTGGCGATCTCCTGACAGGAGTGCCCCTCGTAATACCGCAGCAGTATCACCTGACGATAGGATTCGGGCAGGGCAGCAATGGCTTCTTCCAACGGATAATCTTCCCGGCTGTCGGCGGCGTTGGCCATGATGGATTCCGTCACTTCACAATCCTGCTGGCGATGTTTCAGGGAACGCAGTTGTTCCTTGGCGACCCGTCCGGCGATGCCCAGCAGCCAGGAGTAAAACGACTCCGGCTTCCGAAGCTTTTTCAAGGACAGGAAGGCCCGGACAAACGACTCCTGCGCCGCTTCTTCCACTTGCAGGCCATCCCGAAGCCGCCCCGCCAGATAGGCGAACAGCGGTTTCTGATAACGATCCACCAGCACGCGGAAATCCTCCTGATGTCCATCGCGGCAACGCTCGACGTATTTTTTGTCGGTTAGATCCATGCAATGCCCAATCCCAAGGAATTCATACCGTCATTCTATAGTGAAGTCCGGGACGGTTTTGCGACAAATAAAGGGGAACTTTTTTTCACCCGGACCGCCGGGCTTTCATGAGGTTGAGGGTTGAAAGTTGAGGGTTGAGTGTCGAATAAAAAAACGGCGCGTTCGCTCCGCGTTGAAGTTCAAGCTTCAGCTTGCGCCCCCGATGCAAGCTAAAGCTTGAACTCCAGCGGTCCGGGCAACAGATTGGCTGAACCATGGCCAGTGACAGCTCAACCGCCCCGCTCCGGCTGTTTGTGGCAATTTCCATCCCGGAGCCGGTTCGGGATGAAATAATCCGCGTTCAACGGGAATTGCAGCCGCTCGTGCCGCGCGACGTGGCCCGCTGGGCTAGATCGGATCAATTTCATCTCACGCTCCGGTTCCTGGGCGATGTCCTGGCGGGCAGCCTCGAAGCCTTGAAGAAATCGGCCGGCGCCGTTTGCCGGAATGCCCAGCCCTTGTCCTTGCGCGCCGAGGGCGTCGGTTTTTTTCCCAACCCCCGTTCGCCCCGGGTCATCTGGGTGGGAATCAACGACCGGGAAGGGCGCCTGATGGATTTGCAGAGACAGATTGAAGCCGCGGTTCGCCCCTTCACTGCGGAACCGGGCGAAAAGAATTTCACGGGCCATGCCACGTTGGGCCGCCTGAAAAATCCGAGGCCAGCCGATACCCGGGACCTGGCCGCCCGGGCGCAGTCGCTCGAAAAGCGGCTGTTCGGCGAATGGACGGCGCATGAAATTGAAATAATCCGGAGCGAATTGTCTCCGGCCGGGGCGCGGTACACTTTGCTCGCAGCGTTCCGGCTGGGAGCGGCTTGAACCGCCGCAAAACTTGTTTGGTCTTATACCAATTCCCGGAGACAATCGGTGCAATGGGTAGGGCGGCGCTGCCGCGCCGCCGGGGAATGATGGCCGCGCGGCAGCGCGGCCCTACCGTCTGGAATAAATGCCGATTATTATCGGAAAAGGGTCTTGCTTGCGCCTGTCAGAGCATGCCAAAGCCACTTCAACTTGTTTGATGGGAAACCGTTCGCGGCGGCGCAGTGCTCTTGCGCTCGATGAGTTCGGCGGACAAACGCTTGGTTTCAACGCGCTGGCCCTTCAGCAAATTCATCATCGCGTCCACGGCGGCCATGCCGAGCCGGTACTTTGGCTGGCGGATGGTCGTCAGCGGCACGCGAAAATATTCCGCCGTCAGGATGTTGCCGAAACCCACGAGCGAAATGTCCTCCGGAATCCGCAAACCTTTCGAGAACAACGCGTCCGCGCATCCAATGGCGACGAGGTCGTTGACGGTTTGAACGGCGGTTGCACCACACGATTCATTCAACATTTGCAGCGCGGCTTTGGCGCCATCTTCAATGGTGTGGCCGGCCTGAAAAACCAGCTTGTCGTCCACGTCCAATCCGGCTTCGCGCAATGCGCGGCGGTAGCCTTCAAATCGCTCGTGTACCCACGGCGCCGTGGGTGAGCCGGTGAGATAGGCAATGCGTTTGTGGCCGAGCTTCAGCAAATGTTGCGTCGCGGTGTAGCTGGCAGCCTGTTCATCAATTTCCACGCTGACGAACGATTTGCAAAATGGCGCGGGCGGACCGATTAAAACCGTCGGGATTTGGCGTGCCAGCACCTCCTGATAAATTCGCGCCTCGGCCTCAAAGCGATACACCGGCGAAATGAACAGCCCGTCCACGCGCCGCGACAACAGCCGCCGGATGCAAACCTCTTCGCGGTCCGGCAGGTTGTGCGTATGCGTGAGCAAAATGTCGTAGCCCAGTTCGTGCGCGCGTTCCTCGATGGCGAAAATGATGCGCGCAAAAATCGGATTCGTGCTCGACGGAATGACGAGGCCGAATAATTTGGTCGTCCGGTTGCGCAGCCCTTGCGCGGACGAGTCGGGAACGTAACCCATTTGTTGCGCCAGCAATTTGATGCGCGACTTTGTGGCCGACGACACATCCGGCTGGTCGCGCAACGCCTTCGAGACCGTCATCACCGAGACCCCCGCGTACCGGGCAATGTCCTTAAGTCGAACCATGGTAATAAAATGCTGAAGGCTGAAGGCTAAATGCTAAAGGAAAAACATTCATCAGTTAAAATTCGTGCTTCTTTTCATTCAGCCTTTAGCCTTTAGCCTTCAGCCTTTCATAAATAGGCTCCGCGCCAGTGCAGTTTGCGGCGCAACGCCTTCAAAAACGAACTGTCCGCCAGATGCATCAGCCGGACCGTGTCCCGGCTGCGGCGAATCGTCACTTCGTCGTCGGCGACGAGTTCGGCGACAAACTGGCCATCCGCGCTCAAAAACGTCGCCGGTGGCGAACTGATGGCCTTGACGCGAATGGTTGAGGTCAACGGCAAAATGAGCGGACGATTCGACAGCGTGTGCGGACAAATCGGTGTGAGCGCAAACACTTCGGCGGTGGGCAAAACAATGGGACCGCCCGCCGCCAGCGAATACGCCGTTGAACCCGTGGGCGAACTGATGATTAATCCGTCGCCGTGGTAGCGCGCGACTGGTTCGCCGTCCACACTGACGTCGAGTTTGATGAGTCGTGAGATCGCGCCGCGGCTGACCACGATGTCATTGAGCGCGGTTTCATGAATCCGCCGTCCCTGACAGCGGCCGCTGACTTCAATCAAAACGCGGGATTCGTATTTGAATTCACCACGCCAGACGCGCGCCAGAGCGCGGGTTATTTCATCCGACGGCACGGCGGTGAGAAAGCCAAGGCCGCCGATGTTGACGCCGAGCATGGGCGTGGCCGAGCCGGCGATTTCGCGGGCGACGTGCAGCATCGTGCCGTCGCCGCCAAACACCAGCAGCAAGTCCACTTCGCGCGCCAGCGCGGCGGCATCGCCGCACACGGAATTTTTCAATCCGGCCAGCCGGGCGGTCCCGGCGTCGCACAACACCTTTCGTCCGGCGCGTTGAATGAGTCGCGCGGCTTTGCGAACGCTGTCGGCGCAGGCGGCTTTTTCGGAATTGCCGATGAGTCCGACGCGTTTGATTTTGTCAGCTTGTTTTTTCAATCAGCGCCAAAAATTCCTTGTTGCCCGCCGGTCCGAGCAACGGTGATTCCACCACGCCCTGCCAGCGCAACCCGGGTTGCGCGCGGACGAATCCCCGCAGTTCATTGAGCACGCGCTCATGCACCGACGGGTCGCTGATGACGCCGCGCCCCTTGTCGGCTTCGGCTTTGCCGGCTTCAAACTGCGGTTTGATGAGCGCGACAATTTTGCCATTGGGCCGCAATAATGCAATGGCGGCGGGCAAAATATTTCGCAATGAAATAAACGAGCAGTCAATCACGGCCAGATCGGCAGGGGTGAAGGGCTGTGGAAATTGCGCCGCGGTCAGATGGCGCGCGTTGGTCTTCTCCATGACGACGACGCGGTGGTCGTGCCGGAGCTTCCAGGCGAATTGCCCCCGGCCAACGTCCACGGCAAAAACTTTCGCCGCGCCGTGTTGCAACAAACAATCGGTGAATCCGCCGGTGGACGCGCCCAGGTCGAGTGCGGTCATTCCGGCGACATCCAGTTGAAAATGGCGCAGGGCGTGTTCCAGTTTGTGGCCGCCGCGGCTGACGTATTTTTCGCCCGCGTCCAGGGTGAGCCGGTCATCGGGTTTGACGGAGTCACTGGGCTTGTGCGCGGACTGGTCGTTGATGCGGACCTGTCCGGCGAGAATGGCGCGTTTGGCGCGCTCGCGGCTTTCGCAAAGGCCGCGTTCAACCAGTGCCTGGTCGAGGCGAATCATGTGGAAGCATATTTAATCCTTCCACCCCGCCTGCGGCAATTTTGTTTTCACTGACTGCCAGCAGTTCATATTGTCATTGGCACACAAAAGTTCACGCGGAAATCTCGCGGACATTTCATCTTCTTGCAAAGCGCCAGAGGGCTGGCGCACTCCAAGACGCTTCGCGTATTTCAGGAATCATCTTGTCGCGCGCAGCGTTATGGACTGCGGCGGCCCTCCTCCGCTTTTCCCATAGGCATATCAAACTGTGCCCATGTTAACTGGAACTGCTATAACAGGATGTCAATCAGCGTGGGGATGGCATTGGTGCCGATTTGGCGAATTGCATCTTTGTCTCGATCCGCTATTTCCGGATACGTTTGCCCTTTCAAGTCCAGCAGTAATTCACTTAACGCCTTGCCGTTGTAGGTCGGCTCGCTGGCTTGCACCGATGAAAGGGTGAGCAAGAAAAGGAAAATGATCTGGAAACAGATTTTTATGTTTGGCCGATGAGGTTTCATGCGAGAGCGAAGACTGGAACAACACCCGGGGTATTACAAGCGATTGCCGCTGGTAAAGACGCGGGTCTGGACTTCGCGAAAGCTGTGCAGGAACAGTTCGTTGTCGGCCACGGCCTTTTCCACCAGTTGCTTGAGCAAAAACATTTCGGAACTGTTGATGACGGCATGGACGCTGTACCGGAAGGCTTCCATAGGCGTGAAGGTTTGGAACGAATCGCCGAGCAGAATAATCGTGGCGTGGCGGCGCTGGTTGACGGGCATGGTTTGCAGCGCCTTGAGCGTGAGATTTTCGTCAATGGTGTTCGCGCCGAAAAGTTCCTCGACGATGACAACTTGATAATGTGCCTGGCTGAAGCGCACGAGAAAATCGCTGTGCGTGGCGGCGGTGTGGACTTTGTAGCCAAGCTCCTGCAACGCGGTCTTCGCGGTCTCCAGCCATTCGGGCGTGGAAAAGGCGATCAAGACCGGTTTGTCCTCGGTACTGACGAAATCGAATGAGCCGTTCATGGTTACTTGATTTTGAGGACGGGCGGCGCGGCGTCCAGAGCCGGTTTCATGCGCAATGAGCCGCCGGTCATGGTCATTTCACCGCGGGACTTTTTGATGTTGTCAATGGCGCGTGAAATGACGCTGCGTTTGGTGCAGTAGAGCAGGGCGATTTCCTCCGTGATGATGCCTTGTTCGAAAGCTTCCATGCAGGCATGGTCGAACGTCCGCCAGCCAAAGGGATAACTGGCCTCAATAATTTCATAAAATGTTTTGCCTTCACTTTCACCCAGCCGGATGGCCTCCTGGGTGCGGAGATTCGAGCCCATGAGTTCGAGCAGCGCAAATCGCGCCGCGCCGCCGACTTTGGGCACCAACCGCTGGCTGACCACCCAGCGCAACGAGTCCGCCAGGCGCACGCGGATTTGTTCCTGCTCATCCGGCTCAAACATGCCAAGAATGCGGTTGACCGTTTCGCCCGCATTGATCGTGTGCAGTGTGCTGAGGACCAGGTGGCCGGTTTCCGCCGCGCTCAAGGCGATCTTCACCGTTTCCTGATCGCGCATTTCGCCGACGAGAATGACCTTCGGCGCCTGGCGCAGCGCGGCGCGCAAACCGTTGACGTAAGAATCAAAATCAATGCCTAATTCACGCTGGTTGAAAGTCGCCTGGTTGTGCGTATGGACATATTCAACCGGGTCTTCCAAAGTGACGATGTGGACGGGTTTGTATCTGTTGATTTCGTTTAGAATGGCGGCCAGCGTGGTGGATTTGCCGGAACCGGTGGCGCCGGTGACCAGCACCAAGCCGGTTTTTTCCTTTGGGATTTCCTTGAAAATCTCCGGAAACTTCAATTGATCCAAAGTTGGGATGGTCGCATTAAGCTGGCGGCAGACGATGGAATAGTTTCCGCGTTGCGCGAATACGTTGGCACGGAAGCGGGCCTTGTCTGAAAGCGCGTAGGAAGCGTCGCACGACCCGTGGCGCAACAGGTCTTCAATCTGCCAAAGATTGTCGCCAATGATGTTCAGCGCGATGGTTTCGGTTTGAAACGGAGTAAGCTTTTCGATGGACGGGTCCAGAACCACCGGTTTGAGTTCCCCATAAGCCTCGACCTGCGGCGGGCGGTCCACCGTGAACAAAAGATCGGATATCTCCGGCTGTGAAGCCAGCATCGTCGTCAGAACTTGATCCAATTCAGGGCGCCGCATAAATCAAGAGGCGTCGTCGTCTTCCGGTGGATGGGTGAGGAAGGGGCGGAATTTTTTCCGGTCCAACGCCTTGTCATAAGCATCTTCCGACGAAATGCGTTTCATGCGCACGTGCTCCATGATATGATCATCCATTGGTTGATTGCCGATTTTCTTGCCGACTTGAATCATGCCGGGAAGCTGGTGCGTTTTGCCTTCACGCACGAGATTGGCGACGGCGGTGTTGAAGACCAAAATTTCAAACGCCGCGATGCGCCCTTTCTTGTCCGTGCGTTTGAACAAGGTTTGCGCCACAATGCCTTTCAACGCTTCGGAAAGCGTCTGGCGGATTTTGTTTTGCTGGTCCGCCGGAAAGACGTCAATGATGCGGTCAACCGTTTTGGAGGCGCTTTGCGTGTGCAGTGTGCCGAAGACCAAGTGACCGGTGGCGGCGGCGGTGATGGCCAGCTCGATGGTCTCAAGGTCACGCATTTCACCGACGAGGATGAGGTCCGGATCTTCGCGCAACGCGCCGCGAAGTCCCGCGGAAAATGATTTGGTGTGGACTCCGACTTCCCGATGGTTCACCAGGCAACTTTTGCTTTCATGGACGAATTCAATCGGGTCTTCCAGGGTGATGATGTGGTCTTTGCGATTTCTGTTCGCGTAATCCACCATCGCCGCCAGCGTCGTGGATTTGCCGGAGCCGGTCGGCCCGGTGACCAGGACCAGGCCCTGGTGGAGCATGGTAAACTTTTTGAGCACTGGCGGCAGCGGCGCTTCCAGCTTTTCAAAATCTTCAAACGAAAGCACGCGGCTGGGAATCTGCCGGAACGCCGCGGCAATTCCGTTTCTGTGATTGTAAAAATTGACGCGGAAACGCGAGATGTTCGGAATTTCGTAGCCAAAATCCACGTCACCCGTCTCTTCAAATTGTTTGATTTTGTAATCCGGCGCGGTTTCATAGAGCATGGCCTTGAGCGAGTCATTTTCAAGCGGCGGATAATCCACGCGTTGAAGCTCGCCGTTGATGCGCAACATGGGCGGGTTGCCGGAGGTCATGTGCAAGTCGGACGCCTTTTGTTCAAACATCAGGTTGAAAAACGCATCTATTTTGGCCATAAATCCTTTTCTTTGTAAAAATGTTAGCTATCGCCGCGCCAAACGCAAGTCATGAACCCGTTGTCTGAAATCATCCGCCGCGAAGTCGCCCAAAGCGGCATTCTGCCTTTCGCGCGATTCATGGAACTCGCCCTCTACTGTCCCGTTCATGGATATTATGAAATAAAAAAAGACAATCCCGGCCGGCACGGTGATTTTTACACCAGCGTCGGCGTCGGTGAATTGTTCGGCCAGCTTCTCGCGTTTCAATTCGACGAATGGCTCGAAACCCTCAACCCTCAACCTTCAACCCTCAACCTGGTTGAAGCCGGCGCGCATGACGGCCAACTGGCCGGGGACATTCTGACCTGGCTTCAATTGAATCGCCCGGAACTGTTCGACCGGGTCGAATACCGGGTCATCGAACCCTCGCCGCGCCGGCAGGAATGGCAGAAAAAGACACTGGAACAATATTCGTCGCATGTCCGCTGGTTCACCAACTTTCATTCCATCGCGGCAAATAATTCGCAATCCTCAACTCCGACAAATCGCGAGCACGCGACGAAAGTCGGTGTTCACAATCCGCAATTAAATGGCGTTGTTTTCTCCAACGAACTCCTCGACGCCATGCCCGTCCACCGATTCGGCTGGGACGCTCAAAACAAAAAGTGGTTCGAATGGGGCGTGGCGGTTGACGGCGAAAAATTCGCCTGGGCCAAGATTCAGCCTTCAGCCTTCAGCCTTCAGCCTTCAGCCTTGGAGTCAGTCCTCCCTGACGGCTACACCATCGAAACCTGTCCCGCCGCCGAGGACTGGTGGCGCGAAGCCGCGAATGTTTTGGGACATGGGAAATTGCTGACCATTGATTACGGTTTTACCGCCGACGAACTGTTTTCGCCGGGCCGCACGCGCGGGACGCTCCGCGCGTACTTTCGCCATCATGCCGGCGATGACCTTCTGGCAAACGTCGGGGAGCAGGACCTCACCGCCCATGTCAATTTTTCCGCCATCCAGGCCGCCGGCGAATCCGCGGGATTGAGAACGGAAATGTTTTCGACGCAATCACAATTCCTGACGCGGATTTTGGAAAAGGCATCTAAGGATAATTCCCTTGGCGGATGGACTTCCGCCCAGGCGCGTCAGTTTCAAACCCTCACGCACCCGGAACATTTGGGCCGCGCCTTTCGCGTTTTGGTTCAATCACGATAGACCGGCGGCGCCAGCGGCTTTCTGACGGGTCGCGTGGCGGCGGGGGAAAATTAAAACCAGCGGCGGGCAAGCCGCTGCCGAAAAAATTGCGGAGATGCTTCGAGCGTTTTGACTTCACCCCCCGGAGAAGTCGGCTGCAATACCGGTCAGCTTCCTTGCACTTCCGCCTTCGTAAAGCTACGGCGCGACAAGCCGGCAGGCACGGCGTTTGATTATTTGTAGCAGCGGATGTGAATCCGCTCATTCTCTGCTTTCTGCCCTCAGCGGCTAATTATGAATTGTTGGAAGCTGCCGAATTTAATTCATAATTCAAAATCGAGAGGCAGTAAATCGCCGCCGTTTCGACGCGCAAGACCAGGCGACCCAGGGAAATCGGCAACGCGCCCGCCGCTTGGATCGCTTCCAGTTCCTCGGGCGTAAAATCGCCTTCCGGCCCAATCCAAACCCCGACGCTTTGCGGCAACCGTCCGTGCTTCGCCTGAAACCCGCTCAAACATTCGCGCGGATGATGGCGTTCCTTTTGCAACGAACCGACGAGTGACAAATCAAATGTTTCCTTGCGCGCGCAAAATTGATCAATCGTCGTCGGCGCTTCAATTTTCGGCAGCCAGGCCGCGCCGCATTGCTTGATGGCTTCAACGGCCACTTGCTGCCACTTGTCACGTTTTTTCCCGGCATCCTCGTCGTCGAGCTGGGTCACCACGCGTTCGGCCAGCAGTGGTACGATACGCCGCGCGCCGAGTTCAACGGCCTTTTGAATGATGCTTTCGATGGTTTTTCCCCTGGGCACGGCTTGCAGCAGCGTGATGGAGCAGGGCAGGGGCGGTGTGAAATTTTTCAGCGACACGGAAAGCGTGACGGCATTGCGCGAACTGTTTTCAACCACACAAAGGAATTCATTTCCGACGCCGTCCAAAACGGCGACGAGTTCGCCGCGCTTCAAGCGCAAGACGTGCAGCGCGTGATGCGCCTCGCGTCCATCGAGCCGAAGCGAATCGCCTCGCGTTGATCCGGGCGGTAAATAGAAACGGTGCATGGCACTAATTTCCCTTCGTCCTCGTTCTCGTCCATCGTCCTCGATCAACCGCCATCGAGTCACGAGGACGATGAATCTCATCGAAACAGTTTTTTGGCTTTTTCAAAAAAGCTTTTGCTGATGGGGTTGGCGTCTTCGCCGCACGATTCAGCGAATTCCTGCAATTTGGTTTTTTGTTCGTGGTTCAAGCGCGTCGGAATTTCGACCTGAACGCGAACGTGCAAATCGCCGTGGCCATAGCCCTGCAGATTTTTCACGCCCTTGCCCTTGACACGAAAGGTCGTGCCCGGTTGCGTGCCGGTGGGGATTTTAATCGTCGTCCGGCCGTCAAGCGTCGGCACTTCAATTTCCGCGCCGAGAGTCGCCTGGACAAAACTGACCGGCACTTCGCAGAGCAAGTCGTCGTCGTCGCGCTGGAAAATTTCATGCGTCTTGACATGCAACACGACGTAGAGATCGCCCGGCGGCCCGCCGCGAAAGCCGGCTTCGCCGTTGCCGGAGGAACGCAGGCGCGAACCCGCGTCCACACCCGGCGGAATGCGAAGTTTGATTTTGGAACTGTGTTCGCGCTTTCCCTCGCCGTGGCATGATTTGCACGGTTTTTCCAAAATGCGTCCCGCGCCTTGGCAGTGCGGGCACGTTTGCGCGATGCTAAAGATACCGCGCGACATGAGCACCTGCCCGCGCCCGCCGCAGGTCGAGCACGTCCGGATTTTTGAGCCGTGCTCCATGCCGGAGCCGTTGCACGCATCACAACGGTCGAGTTTCGACACGGAAATTTCCTTCTCGCAGCCGAGCGCAGCCTCTTCAAGTGTGATTTCCAAATCGTAACGCAAGTCGCCGCCACGTTGCGGTTGCGACGGGTCCTGGCCGCCGCCGAAGAAACTTTCGAAGATGCTTCCGCCGCCGAAAACTTCGCGGAAGATTTCGAACGGATCATGAAAGCCGCCGGTGCCGCCGAACCCGCGGCCGGCCCGTGCCCGCGGATCGAATGCCGCGTGGCCGTATTGATCGTAGGCGGCGCGTCTTTGCGGATCACTCAACGCCTCGTAGGCCTCGCCGATTTCCTTGAATTTTTCCTCGGCGGTTTTGTCGCCCGCGTTTTTGTCCGGATGAAATTTAACGGCCAGCCGGCGATAAGCCTTTTTGATTTCTTCATCGCCGGCGTTGCGACTGACGCCGAGCACTTCGTAATAATCGCGCTTGGACATGGCTCAGGCTGCGGGGGGCGCAGAAGGTTTTTTGGCGACAACGACCGCCGCCGGCCGCAGCAAGCGGTCGCGCAATTTGTAACCTTTGCGAATTTGTTGAACGACCTGCCCTTCGGGCACGTCGGCGGTTTCCAATTGCGAAACGGCCTCGTGCAGCGTCGGATCGAACGGTTTGCCGTTGGCGTCAATTTCTTCAAGACCAGTCTCGGCGAGAACGCCTTTGAGTTGCTGCTGAATCATGGCGATGCCGGCCTGCAAGGATGCGATCCCGCTTTGCGGGACTTCCGCGGTTTGCGTGGTGGCCTGCGCCATTTCAAAATGGTCGAGCACGGGCAGCAGTTTTAGCAGAAGCGCGACATTGGCAAATTGAGCGGCCTCGATGCGCTCGCGCGCGGCGCGTTTTTTGAAATTTTCAAGATCGGCGGCGGTGCGCAGGAGGCGGTCCCAATGCTCGTCCGCCTTGGCGGCGCGAGTTTTTAGTTCTTCGAGTTGCCCCGGCGTGAGTTCGGCCACAACGGGAACATTGGCCGGCGTCGGCTGAGTTGCGGCGGCCCGGGCCTCTGAGTTTTTTTTGTCTGACTCTGATTTCTTCATGCAATAATCCCGACATAAATGCTGCCGGGTTGTCAAATTAGCGGATTGGCTGTCCTTCGGCAACTGAGACGTAGCCGGCGGCCCGGAATAGAGAATTTCAAATTTGAAATTTGAAATTGGTCAATAGGGCTAGGGCGGAACAATTTTTTGAAATTCAGGCCGGTTCCGCACCGAATCAAAGCGTGGGTCTTTCCGCACCTCGGCCAGCAGGTCGCGCGCGGTGGGGTTGCCCTTGATCCGCTGGGCGCTGAGGTCAAGCGATTTGCGCAGGTTCTGAAGGCCTTGGTCTGGCTTGCCCAGCACGACATTGAGCGCGGCGATATCATACCAGGGTTCGGGCTGGTCGGGAACGATGGCGACGATTTTTTGGAGGACTTCTTCGAGTTTGGTCAGGTTGCCCATTTTGGCATATTCTTGGGCAATGAAACCGGCTTCACTGGAGGAGATATGCGGATTGGCCAGCGCACGATCAAAAAGTTCAATGGTCCGGTTGGTTTGCTGCATTTGAATGTAGATGCCGGCAAGAGACAGGAGGTTTGGAAGATTGCCTGGGTTCGTCCGCGCTTCATTTTCCATGTGCTGCACCTGGGTTTCGACCTGGGCGCGGTTTGCGGATTGGTTTTTGATATCCCCCAACTGTTTCACGAGCGCCTTCACCGGATCATTGTACGGATCAAGTTCGTGACAGGTTTGGGCGACGAGGAGCGCGTCGTCTATGCGACCATACTGAAGTAAAAAATTGATGTAACGAAAGACGGCTTCCGGACTGTAGGGGCAAAAGGCGAACGCTTGTTTGAATCCGAAATCAGTCTCGCGCACCAGCGCCTGCGTTCCGACCACGGTTTTTTGGCGATACTCGTCCGGGCATTGCGGGCCCAAACGCCAGGCATAAACGCCAGTGATGGAACTGCGGAGCTTGGAAAACGCCTTTTGCGCCTGTTCGTCGCGCACAAATTTGAGGTTGCCTTTGAAGCCGCTGTAATTGTGGCGCAGATAGACCTTTTCAATAAAATCCACGATTTCCTTGACCGAGGTGTCGTAAGTGATCCAGTTGCCGATGAGCCGGTCGGAAAATTTGCTCCAAAATGCGTGATCCCGTTTAAAGACCTCGTCCGGGAGTTCCGGCAGAGGGTTGCGATTGATTTTCATGATGATGCCGAAGGGCGTTTCATAGGGATACATCCACGGCAACGGAAAACTTTCCTCGATAAAAAATTCGTTGTTCGGATTGTGATCGAAAATGACTTTGCACAACAAACCGTTGATCATCATCACGGCGACCTGGCCGCTGACCTGCATTTTCCCGTTGGGATCAACGCTCACGTTTTCACCAGGCGTCAACTGGTTAAGTTGCATCCGGTGTTGCACATCTTCCATATATTGCTGGAAGCATCGTTGTGAATCCTCAAGACTCGGGATGTAAATTTCGCGATCCGGATAAACTCCTCCAAGGCTTTTTACAATTTCGTCCGGATAAGCGGCTTCTAGCAGCAGCCGATTCAAGCGAATGCGAGTGTCGCTCTGGGGATTTTGAGTGATGAATTGTTGAAGATAATCCGAAATCTTCACCCGCGCGAACCGGTTTGTGTCGTAAATCGGCCCAGCTTCAAGCAGACGGTTCAAGTCGGCAACCAGTCCCGCGCGCAACCGGGTTTCGTCGCCCTTGCCAGTGATCAAATCCTGGGCCGGCTTGCTGAGATTCTGGAAGAGCCACTTGGAAAGCGGTTCCTGCTTGTCACCGGGGCGCAAATCAGCCGCGAAGACGGGCAGGTTCGTGAAGTCCTTGCCGGTGAACCACGATGTGGAGACGCGCCAGCGTTTTTCTATGCGGGCGCCCCGGGCGGTAAAAATCCAGTCAAGCGGTGATACTATGCGGGCCAGCAGATTTGTTTGGTATGGCTGGTCCTTGAAAATCGTGCGGGCGAGTTCGCTGAAAAAGGGCGGGTCTTTTTGCTGGCTGCGGAAGTATTGTGCGCGGAGGTAATCGAGATAGGTGCCGTCGGCCAGGGCGTTTTGCGTGATAAGATATACGTCCCGGCGGTCAAAGTTCTGGTCCTGGGCAGGCTGGCAATCGTGCGGAATGAAGCTGTCACAAAAGATCGCGTAAGTGGGACAAAAACGGCCGGGGTCGGTGCCGCCAAAAAGTATCGTGTCCTTGGTCATCTCAGGATAAACCAGATCACCATTGGTACCTTTCATCGCCTGTTCGCGCAGTTTGGCGTCGTAGCTGAACTGGCCATCCGGTGCGACGAATGGCGGTGTGAACATGTCATGTCCAAACCAGTAACCGAACCAATGGTTCCGTTGTTCGCTGTGCGCCCAGTGGCACAGCCCGGAATACAACGGCATGGTGGCGAAGAGCGCCAGCGTGATCAGCACCGGACCGCGATTGCGGTAGATTAACAGCGCCAAAATGAAGACGAACGGTATCGTCACAAGAATGAGGTTGCCATAGATGGGCAAGCCTCCCTGGTCTTTGGCAAAAGCCTGCCGGATCCAGTGCGGAAGCTCGAAGAAACTGACCTGGCCGGCGAGTCCGAAATAGTGCTTCCCCGTCGCGTCCCAGAGACAATACATCCCAAGCAGCGCAGCGATCGCGCCACCCAGCAACCCCCAGCGACGGAACCCTTCGTAATGTGTTGCCATGAACGAGGCAATCAGCGCCATTCCATAGCCGGCCATGATTGCGATTATCCCGTGGGAGGTAATAAAGAACACCTTGTTCAACTCCGCTGACTGGCGGTCGGGCGACGTGTTCATGAGCACCATCAGCAGCACGCCGATGCAAAGATAAATCGCGACCAGACCGGTGATCCAGGAGCGTTCGCGCTTTTGCATTTTGAAGAAAAACAACAGCGGTACCAGCGCAACGAACACCAAAACCCAATTGAACTCCCCGGCGACGTCTCCGACCAGGATGCCGAGCTGCATGATGAAACGACCCGGATCATGAATCACATCCGACGGACTGGCTTTCTCGTACTGACCGCGGCTTAACGCGTGGAAAAACCCCTCGACTGTGCGCGGATAACCCCATTGCATCGGCGGATTGGTCATGCCCGCAATCGGCTCGTAGAAGAAGAATGATGCGCCCGCCAGCCACAACAGCCCCATCAAAAGAATGGCTTTCCATTCGCCGCCGAGACCCTTGGTCTTGAAACTCAGCCAAATCCAGGCAGCGATCGAGGCAAGCCCAACAGTGTGGTAAATGACCAGCACCATCAAGGCAGTGTCGAGCATGTTGGTGAAGTGTGTGCTATTTGCGATCAACCCCAGCACATAAACTATACTGTTGCCAAGAAAGAGGTCTCGACCGAGTCGGGGTTGGGTGGCAGCGATAGCGACTTCAATGCCCATTGCCGCGACCAGCAGGGTCTGGTGAATGGTCAGGCAGATTCCAAAAAAGAACATGGCGCAGTAGAGGTAGCCTCGCTGGTGCGGGGCGTAAATCCACCTCAGAAGACAGAGCAGAACTATCATCATCCAGGGCAAGCCGAAGGGAGAAATTCGATTGATGGCAACCGACTCGCTCCACATGACACCCCCGAGGCCAAGCAGCAGGCCCGCGACAGTTCCTGAAACCACGCAGATGATGTTTTCCCATTTGCCGGCAATGTTCCTCAGTTCTTCGATTCCCTCCATGAACATGCTGCTGCCCCGCGAAACCATGAAGGCAACCAGGCCGCAAGCCAGGGCGGCGGCGGTGGCTTCGCCCACTTCCACGCGCCACGCGACATTGCCAACCACCAGCAGCTTCGTCCAAAGCCAGGCGTAGATCGTCCAGAAAGGGTAGCCCGGCGGATGCGGTATGCCCGCGTAGAACGCGCCGGTGCACAGCTCGCCGGAATCTTCCAGCGTTTGTTCGGGCGCCAACGTCAGAAAATAAACGGTCCAAATCACCGCAAAGGTGATGATCAGTGCCAACCAGTCTATTTTACGGAAGAGCGGAGGCACTCGCATGGGTGCCGGTGGAGGCGTCCTGGCGGCAGGCACCGATTGTTTTGCGTTTTGCGTTTTGCGTTTGTCTTTGCTCATTTGCGATAAATTGAGGCTGCGTAAAACCGCATATTTGAAGGACAACTGCCGTGTTTGTCCACAAAAATCAATGCGCTTTATGATGTTTGTGATGTTTGAATCACAGTGGCGGACACTTTTGCAGCCGGACGTTCAATATTGAATAACTTCGTTTTTTCGATGCTGCCTAATCTTAATCAATTCATTCTGCCCCGCAAAAAAGGGTTCGTACTGGAAGTGGAGCCGCTCCGGTTCGTCAAGTCAAAAGTGACGGAGGGCAGATCATTTTGCCCCGCCTGAAAGATGCTTGATGCATAGGCGGCATAACTCTGGTTGCTCAACATCATGGCGACCGTCGGTTCGTGGCGGGACGAACTGCCGGGAAGGCTGTTCCCCGAATTAAAAACCGAGAGGGTGAGCAGTGCGCACGCCGTGGCCGGCGCCAGCCAGCCCAGAAACCATGCCATTTGGGGCATGACTCTGGCTGGCGCGGCAAAAAGCCGCCGCTTAAGCCTTGCCGCCGGACGTCGCGGCTGCCAGGAACGCAACTGAGTTTCCGGTAAGTTCATCTCTTTCATAAGCTGCTCCTTCCAGTTGGAGTTTGATTTTTTGCAAACCGTAACGGTATCGTCCCGCACCCGTATTCGGTGAAATTTCGAGCAATTCACCAATTTCCTCGAACGTGTATTGGTGCCAGATTTTGAGCACGATCACTTCACGCTGTTCCAACGGCAGTTCCGCCAGACAGCGCATGGCGGCGCGCTCGGCCGGGCTTTCCGAAGGCGATTTCTCAAACCAACGTTGTGATTCCAACTCGCGGGTGAAGCGCCGCCACAACGAACGCCGGTAATTCAGCGCGCGATTCCTAAAACTGCGCATGCAGTAGTGCTCCGGTTTGAGAAGCAACTGCGGCTTTTGCATCAACGCCAGGAAGGTTTCCTGCAAAACATCCTCTGCTTCACCGTGACTGAGGCCCAGCGCCCGGCCATAGAGGATCAATTCCGCCGCCTTCGCCGCGTAGAGCTTTTCGCACCGATCAAAATGTTCGTCGCCGTTCACGGTTTCATTGCATAGACACCGGGGTTGCCAAATTTGTATAAAAAAATTGGAAAATATCGAACATCGAACACCGGACACCCAACGTCGAATAAACCGCCGCCGCTTGATTCATTGAATGTTCGATGTTGGATGTTCGATGTTCAATGTTTTCCTTTTCGACTCAGCCCCAGCCCAGCCAACGCCCGCCGTGCCAGGTGATGAAGGCCAGAACCCATGCCAGAGCGCCCATGTAAAGCCACTGGAACACCGGCCATTTCCAGGAATTGGTCTCCCGCCGCACCACCGCCACCGTGCTCGCGCATTGCAGCGCAAAGACGTAAAACACCATCAACGTGACGGCCAGCAGCGGGGTGTAAAGCGGCGACCCGTCCGGCCGCGTTTGCATCCGCAATGTCTGCGCCAGCGCCTGCTTGCCGGACTCGGATTCGTCGGCACTGCCGACGTTATAGACCGTGGACATTGTGCTCACGAACACTTCGCGCGCGGCGAACGACGAAATGATGCCGATGCCCATCTTCCAATCAAAACCCAGTGGCGCGATGGCCGGTTCGATGAAATGCCCCATCCGGCCGGCGAAACTGTGGCGGAGTTTTTCGCCCGCGAGTTCAGCCGAAGACGGAGGGTTGGCGTCGCGCGCAATTTGTTTTTCCATCACTCCATCGCTCCTTTTGCCCATCACCCCGTTTTCGGTTCTCGGATACGTGGCCAGAAACCAGAGCAGAATATTGATGCCCAAAATTACCGTGCCCGCGCGTCGCAGGAACAACCGCGAACGATCCCACATGTGCCGCGCCACCACACGCAGCAGCGGGCGTTTGTATGGCGGCAATTCCATGATGAGCATCGGTGTTTCGCCCTTGAGCAGGGTTTTTTTGAACAGCCAGGCCATCAGCAGCGCCACCACCGTGCCGAGCAGATACATCGCCAGCATCGTCAGACCTTGCAGCTTCAACCAGCCAAGGATTTTTATGTCGGGAATGCACGCCGCAATCAGCAGTGTGTAGATCGGCAATCGCGCCGAACAACTCATCAAGGGCGCGACCAGAATCGTCACCAGCCGGTCCTTCGGCGTTTCAATCGTGCGCGTGGCCATGATGCCGGGAATTGCGCACGCGTACGAACTCAGCATCGGGATGAAACTTTTGCCGTGCAACCCGACCTTGCTCATCAGCCGGTCCATCAAAAACGCCGCGCGCGCCATGTAACCCGTGTCTTCCAGAAAACCGATGAACAAAAACAGCAGCAAGATTTGCGGCAGAAAAACAATCACCGCGCCGACACCGGCAATCACACCGTTCACCAGCAATGAATTCAAATCGCCGGGTGGAATCAGTTTGCCGACCGCGCCGCCCAGCCAATCCACTGCCGCCTGCAATGCGTCCATCGGAATGTGCGCAAACGTGAAAATGCTCTGGAACATCAGGGTCATGATGCCGATGAAAATCAACGTGCCCCAAACTTTGTGCGTGAGAACGCAATCCAGTTTGTCGCTGAACGTCTCCCCCGGCGGCGCGAGTTCAACCGCAACGGCTTGCTGGATTTCCGCGATGCGCGCGTATCGCCATACAATGGGGGCTCCGCGCCAGTCTATTCCGTGCGTTTCGAGCCGCTTTCGGGCAGCGGCCACGGCATCCTGAATTTTTTGCGGATAATGCTCCTGGCTCGATGCCAGCGCTTTTTCATTGCTGAGCAGCAGCAGCGCCTCCGCTGTGGCCTGCAATCGCCGTTCCTGAAAAGTCTCGGCCAGCAAGCTGGCCAGCCCGGTGGCTTCAATCCGAAACAATCCGGGCAACTGACAAAACAACTTCGGCTTCACTTCGGTCGTGCTCTGAACGGTCGCCACGATCTTTGCGCGCAGCACCGGCACGCCCGCGCCGGTGCTGGCGACGATTGGGAAAACGGGCACGCCGAGCGCCCCGGCAAGTTTGGCTTCATCAATGCGCTGGCCGTTGACTTCGGCCACGTCCACCATGTTCAGTGCGATGAGCGTGGGATGGCCCAGCTCGACGACTTGCGTGGCGTAATAAAGATTCCGCTGAAGGTTTGAGGCGTCCACGACGACCACAATCAAATCCGGCGGCGGCAATTCGGGGAGGCGGTTGAGCAGCACATCGCGCGAAATCTGCTCGTCCAGCGAATTTGGGCTGAGGCTATATGTCCCGGGCAAATCGAGAACGCGGATGTCCGCTTTCGCGGGAGCGCCGAGTAATTTTCCCTCCTTGCGCTCGACGGTGACACCGGCGTAATTGCCGACCTTGGCGCGCAGACCGGTGAGCGCATTGAACAAGGTCGTCTTGCCGCTATTCGGATTGCCCGTCAGGATGACATAGGGGTGACGAGTGACCGGCGTCGGGTGTCGGGGCAGGGGAGGTGCAGAACCCGGCTCCGGCTTTTCGGTACTGCCGGAATCGGGGTTGGTTCTAGCCTCGGGAGAATCCATGTTTGTCTGACGGGACCGCGGTGAATTCCTGTCACCCGTCACCTGTCACCTGTCACTTTTTTGTTCCCGGTCACCTTTACGAGAATCTGCTCGGCCTCGTGCTTTCGCAAAGTGAGGTTGTAGCCGCGGACTTTGATTTCGACCGGGTCGCCGAGCGGCGCGAACCGGACGAGCTCAACCGAGGTGCCAACGAGCAGGCCCATTTCCATGAGGCGCGGACGGTTTTCGGGCGGAAGTTTGATTTCGGTGACGGTCGCCGTTGTGCCCACGGCAACCGAACTCAGCGGCTGGAGAGCGTCGGACATAAATGGTTCATGCCTTGGCGAGGACAGGCTCCACCAAAATGGCCCTGGCCAGTTTTTCACTCAGGGCGAGGCGGGCATTGCAGACCAGGCAGATGACATTGGCTTTGCTGCTCAGGAGTTTGATGCGCTGCTCCTCACCCAGGCCGAGTTCGCGCAGGCGGTCGCGCAATTCGGGCGACGCGGCCAGTTCCTTGATGCAAACGGTCGTGCCGGCAGCGACATGGCTCAATGGACAGACCGAAGGCCCGGCACAATGGCCTTCAACAACTTGATAGGGTGGCACCCGTTTTTTCACAACGGAACAACGTAAGTCAACCGCGACGTTGAGGCAAGCAGGTTCTTGCCATGGGCTGGGCAATTTTTGGCTTCAAGACTGATTCGAGTTTGTCCAGGCCGTATCCGTGCATGATGAAATCCACGGTTTCACCGTGGGCGGCCCTCTTCTGCCGTGCTGCAACTGTTATTTCAGATTTGGCTTCAAGACTTGGAAAGATTCGGGCAGGATGAGCCGGAATTTCGGAAGATAATGACCATGTATTTCGGAAAAAAAATCGCCGTGGTGATGCCGGCTTACAACGCGGCGCAAACGTTGCGTCAAACTTACAACGAAGTGCGCGAACAGGGCATCGTGGATGAAATCATTCTGGTGGATGACCGCAGCCACGACGACACCGTGGCCATCGCGCGTTCGCTCGAAGGGGTGCGGGTTCATGTGCATGAGCGCAACACGGGTTACGGTGGCAACCAAAAAACCTGCTACCGGCTTGCGCTCGAAACCGGCGCCGACATTGTTATCATGCTTCATCCTGACTACCAATACACGCCGAAGCTGATTCCGGCGATGGCCTCCATCATCGCCAACGGCCTGCATCCGTGCGTGCTAGGCAGCCGCATTTTGGGCGGCTATTCACTCAAAGGCGGAATGCCGGTTTGGAAATACATTGCCAACCGTTTTCTGACTTTGGCAGAGAATGTTTTGCTGGGCGCAAAACTCTCGGAATATCACACCGGTTACCGCGCCTTTTCGCGGGAAATTCTGGAGACGCTCGATTGGGGGAAAAATTCCGATGATTTCGTTTTTGACAATGAGATGCTCGCGCAAATTTTCTGGCACGGTTTCACAATTGCCGAGGTGAGCTGCCCGACGAAGTATTTTCCCGAGGCGTCTTCGATCAATTTCCGCCGCAGCCTCCAATACGGCTTTGGCTGTCTGGCCGTCGGATTGAAATTCCGTCTGGCGAAAATGGGATTGCTCCGGTCGGAACTGTTCAGTTCAACGCCGCGGCGAGGCGCGATTTCTTCCGGTTGACGGTGGCGCGGGGGAGCACGCCGGATTTGACGGCTTTGTCGAATGCGGAATGGACCCCGGGCAGAAATTTGACCGCTTCGTCCTTTTTGCCGGCGGTGAGCAGCATGCGATAATCTTTTTCCAGATGGCGCAGGCGCGATTTGATGCTGCGATTGTGCTGGTGCTTGCGTTCGTTGCCGCGCGCCCGGCGTTCGGCTGATTTCGTATTCGGCATAAATTATAATTCCGCTTAAAAGGGCGGTTAATCTAGTCGAAGGCAAGTGAATGTCAACGGTGAAAGCTGACTCATCGCGCTTTACTTTCGGGACGTTTGGATGTTTATTATCCGGAACATTGGGTGGTGATTGTGGTTCTGCAATGGATGAATAGAAAGTTGCAAATTTTACATCTGGAAGACGACCCGGATTTCGCCGAGCTGGTCCGTTCGCTTTTCGCGCAGGACGGTTTGGACGTCGAGTTGAAATGCGTCGGCGACCGTGCGCCGTTTGAGGCCGCATTGGATGCCGGTGTGTTTGACGTCATCATTTCGGACTATCACCTGCCGTCGTTCTCCGGCTTGGATGCGCTGGCCATGGTGCGGAAAAAAAATCCGCATATTCCGTTCATTCTCGTTTCCGGCACCATCGGCGAACAGGCGGCGATTGAAAGCTTGAAGGCCGGCGCGACCGATTATTTGCTCAAGCAGCAACCGGATCGGCTGCCGTCCGCCGTCCGCCGGGCCGTGCAGGAAGCCGAAGAACAAGCCAGGCTCCGGGCGGCGGAAACGGAATTGGTTCGCCGTGAAAAATATTTCCGCACGCTCATGGAAAATTCGCTTGACGTCCTCTGCATTTTGAGCCGCGACGGAAACCTTCTCTACGTCAGCCCTTCGATCGAGCGTGCGTTGGGTTACAAACCGGAGGAATTGCGCGGGCAAAATTACTTCGCCCGTTTGCATCCCGACGATTTGCCGCACACGCTGGAGGCGTTTCAACTCGCGCTTGATCACCCGGAACGCACGGTAAAAATGCAATTTCGCCATCAAAACAAAGGTGGCGCATGGCAGTATCTGGAACTGGTCGGCCAGAACCGTCTTCAGGACCCGGAAATAGGCGGCATCGTGGCTAATTGCCGCGACGTAACGGATCGCTGGCGCGCAGAAGAGGAATTGCGCAATAGCGAAGAACAGTATCGTCTTCTCTTTCATGGCAACCCGAATCTGATGTGGGTGTTCGACCTTGAAACACTGGCCTTTTTGGAAGTCAACGAAGCGGCCATTCAACATTACGGTTATTCACGCGAAGAATTTCTGACCAAGACCCTCGTGGACATCCGTCTTGCGGAAAAAGACGGCCAACCGAAAACCCTCTCACCCGACACGGCTGACCGCAGCATCATTTGGCGTCATCGGCGCAAAGACGGCAGCCTCATTGACGTGGAGGTTGTTTGGAGTCCGATTGTTTTTGGCGAGCGCTTTGCCGCATTGACTATGGCCACCGACGTGACCGAACGCCTGCGCACCGAACACCGCAACGCGGTTTTCTCCAAACTCGGCCACCGGCTCAGTTCGGCCACCACCAATTCCGAGGCGGCCATGATCATTTGTGAAGCCGCTGACGCACTTTTCAAGTGGGACGATTTCGCGCTTGATTTGTATTTCGCCGAAAGCGATGAAGTTTTTTCGCTGCTCACCATCACCACGGTCGAAGGGCAGCGGGTGGAAATTCCATCATCGCCCCAGCCCAAGACCGCCAATGCCCTCGTTCAGCGCGTCATCAAAAAAGGCGCGGAATTACTGTCGTCCGTGGAAGTCAAACACCATTCCGCCGTCTCCATGCTGGCGCCCATCCGCAAGGGCGACCGGGTTATCGGCGTGCTTTTCGTCCAAAACCACACGCCCGGCACCTACACCAGCCGCGATTTGGAAGTGCTCCAGACTTTGGCCGACCAGTGCAGTGGCGCGCTTGAACGTGTCCGCGCCGAGCAGGATTTGCGCGAGAGCCGGCAGCGTTTTCGCGATCTGTTTGACAATTCACCCGATGCCATTTTTGTCGAGGACTTGGATGGCACGGTGCTGGACGCAAATTTCGCCGCGGGCGTGCTGCACGGCCTGACCCGTGAACAATTAATTGGCAAAAATGCCCTGAACGATCTCATTCCACCGTCGCGCCGGGAGAACGCCCACCGCGATTTCCAAAACCTGGCGAGCGGCAAATTGTCCTGGGTTGAGGGGGAAACCCTGACCGCCGACGGCAACGTCACACCCATCGAAGTGCGCGCCGGCCGCGTGGAATATAACGGCAAACCCGTCCTGCTGTTGCATGTGCGCGACATCACCGAACGGCGCGCTGCCGAGGCGGCGGTGCAAAGTTCCGAAATGCTTTTCCGTTCCGTGTGGGAAAATTCCGTGGATGGAATGCGCCTGACGGATGAAAACGGCGTCATTATTGCCGTCAACAAGGCCTACTGTGACCTGGTCGGCATGAAAGCGGAAGAGTTGGAAGGCAGGCTCTTCACCGTCGTCTATGCCGAATCCGAAAATCCACAGGCCATACTCGAAAGGCAGCGCGAACATTTCCGCGCCCGCGCCGCGAACCGTAAAATTCAACACCAATACACCCTTCACAACGGCCAGGTGATGGCATTGGAAATCACCGATTCATTTATTGAATTGCACGGGCAGCCGCTGCTGCTATTCAGCTTGTTTCGTGACGTCACGACGCAACGGCGATTGGAAGAACAGTTGCGCCAGTCGCAAAAAATGGAGGCCATCGGCCAGCTCGCCGGCGGCGTCGCCCACGATTTCAACAACATCCTCACCGTCATTCATGGCCATGCCTCGCTGTTGCTGTCTTCCGAGCTTGAAGAATCGGCGTCGCGATCCGCGCAACAAATTACACAGGCCGCTGAGCGCGCCGCCTCATTGACGCGGCAATTGCTCACGTTCAGCCGCCGCCAGCTCATTCAGCCCAAGAAATTGGACATGAACAAAATCGTCGGCAACATGACCGATCTGCTGGGACGGCTTTTGGGCGAGGACGTGTCATTGCAATTTAATTACTGCCCGTCGCCGGCGATGGTGGAGGCTGATGTGGGCATGATGGAGCAGGTATTGCTCAATCTGGCCGTCAATGCGCGTGATGCCATGCCCAAAGGCGGAAGACTCGCTGTGCGCATTTCCATCGTGGACTTGAACGAAGCTCACGTTCAACACCATCCCGAAGCGCGGGTCGGGCGCTTCGTTTGTGTCAGCAAGACGGACACCGGCTGCGGCATTCCGCCGGAAAATCTCCAGCGTATCTTTGAGCCGTTTTTTACCACCAAGGAAGTCGGCAAAGGCACCGGCCTGGGCCTGGCGACGGTTTATGGCATTGTCAAACAGCATCAGGGCTGGATCGAGGTCGAAAGCACCGTCGGCAAAGGCACGACATTCCGTATTTACATTCCCTATGTAGGCTCGGCCCAAGCCGAAGCGGAAAAGCCGACAACCCAAATCACCATTCGCGGTGGCACTGAAACCATTTTGCTCGTTGAAGACGAGAAGTCAGTGCGGGAACTCGTTTCGCGCGTCCTCCAAAAATACGGCTACAAAATTTTGCCGGCCGGCAATGGCGTCGAAGCCCTTGAGACTTGGAACCGGCACAAGAACGAAATTTCCATGTTGTTCACCGACCTCGTAATGCCCGATAATATGAACGGCCGGGAACTGGCGGAAAAACTCTGGGCCGAACGGCCCGGGTTGAAAGTTATTTTTACCAGCGGCTACAGCACCGACATTGTTGGCAAGGATTTCAAGCTGGAGCCGGAGTTGAATTACTTGCAGAAACCTTACCAGCCACAAGTGCTCGCGCTGGCCGTGCGCCGTTGCCTTGATGATAAACATGCTGGATAACGCGACTTCCTCTGCCGCACATTCCAACTTTTCTTCACCTGCGTTCTTCGCTTAAACTCAGCGCATGATTATCGCGCCTTCGCTGCTCGCCTCCGATCACACCCGCTTCGGCAGGGAAGTCGAACGCGCCGACCGTTCCGGCGCGGACTGGCTGCACCTCGACATCATGGACGGGCATTTCGTCCCAAACATTTCCTTTGGGCCGGAAGTCGTGCGCGCCATTCGTCCCCTGACAAAAATGTTTTTCGACGTTCACCTCATGTGCTCTCGGCCGCAAATTTTGATCGAATCCTTTGCCCGGGCCGGCGCGGACGAAATCACCGTTCATGTCGAACTTCACCAGCAGGTCACGCCACTCATTTGGAAAATCAAATCGCTCGGCAAAAAGGTCGGCCTGGCCATCAACCCGCCCACGGCCATTTCGCTGGTTCAGCCGTATCTCGACCAGATTGACTTGCTGCTGGTGATGACCGTCAATCCGGGCTTCGGCGGACAGGAATTCATTCACGAAACGCTGCCCAAAATCCAGCAGGCCGAGGCCTGGCGGCGCGAGCGGAAACTTCCTTATCGCATCGAGGTGGACGGCGGCATCAACTTCCAGACCGCCGCCGAATGCGCCCGCGCCGGCGCCGACACGTTTGTGAGCGGCACGACCTTGTTTGGCGCGTACAACCTCAAAGCTGCCGTCAAGAAAATGCGGAAAATCGTGAATGCCAACGATCCGGCGCTGGCGGATTTGAAGGTGTGAATGAACGGGTGAATCATCATCAAGAAACTGGGCGGCGACATCCTGCCCGGCATCACGCCCGCTAAAGTTGCCAACCTGCAACCCTTGCTGAACGCCTACATGCAGGCGGCGGCGAACCCCGGCAGCCAGCAAATCCCGCCGCGTGAATTTTCAAGGGGACGGCGGACGATTCTCCTTCTCCGTGGGGAGAAGGCCGGGTTTAGGGAGGACGTGAATCAAATAGTGCTGGGCTTCTCCCAACGAAGACGTTCCGCTTCCAAATACGCCTTCACGGAATTAAGAACAAATAAATAATCTGTATGTTGCTTCGAGGCGAACTCCGTGCTGTAAACCGACGCCCTGAACAGGGAAGAATAATTATTTACGATGCTAAATGCCTCATCAATTAACTCTTGGATGTGCTCGAAAAGAAGCGGATGTCTTTTGTGAAATGGTTCAGACTGGTTAATCGCTTCGTTGTAATTAAAATGGGCGACCATGTTATTTCGCCATTCGCGCAAATTTCTTACGAGTGGATTATCATTGCTGCAAAACCAAAGTTCTTTTTTCAATTGTTCGTGATTGAGATTGCGTCTGTATTTCGCCAACGCCAATTCATCAACATCGCGATCAGTTTCATTTTTAAGGCGTTCTCTAAAAGCCGCCTCGCTGAATAGATTCGGATTTCTTCTAATACTTTCTTCTAAAAATCTCGTCAGATGAAATGCCGAGCCATCTTCATCATAAATTCTGCACAAACGTATAATGCAAGCGTCAATGTGCGCGCGCATAGTAAAATCCCAAAAACAGGGAGAATTTTGTATCTCTCGAATATATTCAGACCAAGAATTTCTTAATCCGTTAAAAATATCGAAATGAACTTTGGCGTAAAACACATCACGCTGAAGAGAGTCAATTTCTTTTGAAAGTTGCTCTGGTGTTCTCTGAAATCCCATAACGTAAATTTAGATACAGGGTTTCATCGCGTTAAAGCAAACGCAACCAATGCGACTACCGAAATGACCAGCGAGCAATAACATAATAACTCGCTCCATTTATGCCACCAAGGTCTTAATACAAAAATGCTGTTGGGGACGGCGACTCCACGGAAATCTCGTTCTAATAGCGCTTCGACCATCCGATTGACCATTTCGGAAGAATGCCATACTTCGCCGTATAGACATATCGAACCGAGCAGGATTCCAGAACCTAAACTAACCCATGCAATCCTCATACAAAGAAGGGATATGCCAGTGCTGGCTTTGTCAGCGTGTAAAGACACAAGCACTGTCAGAGCGCCGGAAGCGATGATTAACAAATGCCGCAACCATGCGCATCGCTTTTCTTCACGTTCTTTCATCATCCCGAACAACTCTTGATGCTCCTTTTCGTTCATGGTGGAAATTCCAATGGTTTTTAACTTCGCTTTCTCAAATTTTCAATATTCCTGCCAAAATACGCATGACACTGATCAGTTACGCTAGTAGATGTTTTGTCGAACCAAATAATTCCTCGGTCGGCAGTATTAATATCCTCGGTAGATACTTGCACGTCAAAAGGCTGTTTAGGATGCATTAAACGATTACGAACCTCAAAAGTTTTGCAAAGATCAGAAAATTTATCTCCATAGTCCACAGTAACAGTAGTTCCAGCCGCTTTAGCAAAGAGCCGAAATGATTCTTTTAATGAATCTGGAAAAGGAAGAAATTTCGGCCTCGTTATTTGAATACCATTTATTTCAACAATTCGCCTTTCTGTTAAAATTTCTGTCTCTTTTGAATCAAATTCTACGCCCGAAAGAATAACCATTTTTTCCGCCGTTTTGCGGAATGCAAATAATTTTGCTTCAACAGCGGCACAAACGCATCGGATTGAAGTGCGAGACCAGAATTGCGACGGATCATTTTGCCATTGTTTGATCGCATATGTAACGTCCGAATGGAGTGGAAGATATGTCAATCCTGAAGGTTCCTCGCTGTTTTCAGTGGAACAGCTGGGTAGTCTGCGGGCATGACACCTGAAAAACTATTTCATGAGTTGCTGGGTTTGGGTTTGAACTGGGAAGTAATCGAAAGCCGCTTCGAGCGCGAGAGCGGCACGGTTTTTTTGGAGATTCGCGAGACGCCGCAGTTGTGGGAGTTGGTGCGCTGCCCCCAAGACGGCAGCTTGGTTTTTTGCTACGACCACACGGAGGTGCTGACCTGGCGGCATCTCAATGTCTTCCAACACCGCTGCGAGATCACCTGCCGGTTGCCGCGCGGCAAATGCCGGCACTGCGGCCATGTCTTCCGCGTGCGTCCGCCCTGGGAAGGTTTGAGCACGCACTTCACCAAGGAGTTCGAAGCTTTCGCTCTGTTGCTCATGCGCGAGATGCCCATGAGCAAGGTGGGCGAAGTGGTGGGGGAAACCGACACGCGCCTGTGGCGGATGCTCTTTCGCCAGGTGGACGCCGCTTATGCCGAGGCGGATTTCAGCAACGTCTGTTGCGTCGGCGTGGATGAGCTGAGTGTGCGCAAGGGCCACGAGTATATCAGCGTGTTCGCCGACCTGGTGCGCAAACGGGTGCTCTTCGCCACCGAGGGCAGGGATCACTCGGTGTGGCTGGACTTTGTGGCGGCGCTGGAAAAACACAATGGCCATCGGCATTCGATCACGCAGGCGAGCATGGACATGAGCCAGGCATACCAGAATGGAGTCGCGGAGAACTGCCGCAACGCCCAAGTGGTGTTCGACAAGTTTCACGTGATTGCCCACGCGAACAAGGCCGTGGATGAAGTGCGGCGGGCCGAAGTGCGTTTGGGTGGCAAAGGGGTCTGGGAAGCTCTCTACAAAAGCCAATGGCTCTGGCGCAAAAACCCGGAGAACCTGACGGAGAACGAACAGACGCGGCTGGCCAAGATCGATCAAAAGAACCTGCGCACGGCCAAGGCGTATCAGATGCGGCTGGTGTTACAGGATATCTACCGCAGTCCGGAAGCGACGACGGCCCGTCGGCGTTTTGGGGTGTGGTGTCGCTGGGTGCGATGGGTGGCGCGCCAGCAACCCAAGAATCTGCTGCGGGCGATGGTGAGGGTGGCAGAGATGGTCGAGAAACATCTGGCCGGGATCTTGGCGCACTGGAAATGGGGCGTGACCAATGCGTTCCTGGAAGGATTGAACAGTGTGTTCAGCGCGACCAAGCGCAAGGCGCGCGGCTACCGCTCGACAACGCATCTCATCACCATGCTCTATTTGGTGGCGGGCAAGCTCCGCCTGCCCCAATTCTAATTCCACCGAAAACAGCGAGGAACCATCCTGAATGTCTCACTAACTTAAGAAGTTCAGTCTTTTTATCGAATAAATCCGCTGCCTCTGACTTTTTCATTGCAAATTTTTTATAAGCCTAGAGCAGATTGCTCTCCGCCTTTTGCTTTTGCTTTCGGGGCTTTTTTGAAAGTTTCGTCCAGCGCAGCAACGTTTGACGGGCGTTCGATGCCTTTGCCGTCCATCAATTCTTTCACGGTGCGGAGTTGAATGCGCGGGTATTTTTGCTTGTTCATCTTATGCTCGTAGAATCCGGCGCTGGCGGCTTCGGCTTGCATCTCACGCGTGGGCGGTTGCAGGGAAATCAAAACGCCGATGGAGGCTTTTTCGCGATCCAACACTCCCATCAGTTCATACTTCGGATGACCGCGCATTCCAGAACCGGGCGCAGTTAAATCCCAAAGCCCATAACGCCTGCCATTTTCGTCTGTGTAAGGATATTTTGCCTTAACGTAGTCTTCCCCGTATTCCGAGAATGGTTGCTTGAACGTCGGTTTAGTTTTCGCGTCTTTCGCGTAGTAAAGAATGATGTCGTGAATTCTTGGCCAGTTAAATGCACCTTGTTGATAGTCGTTCTTTGTTGTGGTTCGCTTCCATGAGATTGCATTGACGTAATTGTTTTGCCCGAACACCGCATCAAGCAGCAGCTTTAGATAATGCGAAGCGGTCGGGTCGCAGTGCAGATAAAGTGAGCCGGTGGATTTGAGGACGCGGCGGAGTTCAACCAGACGCGGACACATCATGGCGAGGTAGGCCATCATGTCGTTCGTGCCGAGAAAGGTTTTGAACGCCTGCATGACTTCGCTGACTTTGCCGGGCTGCAAAATCAATTCTTCATAAACGCGCTGGCTTTCCTGATTCCACGTCCAGGTGTCCTCGAAGGCGCGAATCTGGCTGGCGGCAGCCGTGCCGTCCTTTTCCTGAAAGAAGGCGTTGTAGTTCTGCGCGGAGTTGAAGGGCGGGTCGAGATAAACCAAGTTAACCGTTTCGTCCTTGATGTAACGCTTGAGGATGTCGAGGTTGTCGCCGTAATAGAGCGTGCCCATGCCGCGATTTTGCGCGGGAAATCTGTCAGCGTCAATCCGCGTTCATCTGCGGTTGAACCGCAATGCTTGGCATATAAAGACCGCTGTGCCAAGCTCTGCGCGTGACACAAATCAAATTCGGCACGGACGGCTGGCGCGCGGTCATCGCGGAGGATTTTACTTTTGCCAACGTCGCGCGCGTTGCGCAGGCGACGGCGGACTATTGGGGCGCAAACCCGGTGGCCGGCACGAAAAGGAAAATCATTGCCGGCTACGACCGCCGGTTTTTGTCCGACCGATTTGCGCAAATCGCCGCGGAAGTTTTTGCCGGAAATGACTTTCAAGTCGTACTCACACCGGAGCCGTCGCCGACGCCGTCGGTTTCATTTGCCGTGAAAAACCTGTGCGCCATCGGCGGCGTGATGATTACCGCCAGCCACAATCCGCCGATTTTCAACGGTTTCAAACTCAAGTCGGATTACGGCGGCTCCAGCGACTCGGAGACGTGCCGGGCAGTCGAAGGTTTTCTCGACCGTAACCCGGTCAAATCAAAACCGCTGGCCGACGCCGTCAGGACCGGTCAAATCAAAATCGCCGATGTCCGCCCGGCGCATTATGCCGCGCTCAAAAAGCTGGTGGACTTCAAGCTCATCGCGAAATCCAGACTGCGTTTTGCGCACGACGCGCTTTTCGGGGTTGGCGCGGGTTGTTTCGAGCAATTGCTTGCCGGCACAACCTGCAAAGTCACGACGCTCAACGGGGAACACGACGTTCTTTTTGGCGGCATCAACCCCGAACCGATTGAACAAAATTATGCGCGCAGCCAGGCATTTTTACGAAAGCATCCGCACGACATTTGCCTGGTGACCGACGGCGACGCCGACCGTGTTGGCGGCATGGACGGCCGCGGCAAATATTTGACGACGCACCAGATCATCTGCCTGCTCCTGCATCATTTGATTGTAAATCGCAAGGGCAGGGGACGCGTCGTCAAGGCGCTGACGACGACCTCGATGGTGGACAAGATGTGCGCGGCTTACGGCCTGCCGCTGGTCGAGACCGGTGTCGGTTTCAAATACATCTGCGCCGAGATGCTCAAGGGCGGCGTGCTGCTCGGCGCGGAGGAAAGCGGCGGCATCGGTTTCGCCGGCCACATCCCCGAGCGCGACGGCATCGCCGCCGGGTTGATGCTGCTGGAAATGCTGGCGACCGAGCGTGTGTCGGTGAACAAACTGCTGGCGAAGCTGGAGAAACAATTCGGCCCGCATCGTTACGGGCGGATTGACACGCATTATCCGCTGGAAAAGCGCGCGTCGCTGATGGAATTTTTGAAAAACAATCCGCCGGACAAACTTTTACGCTCGCCGTTTGCGGACATCAAGACGTTCGATGGTGTGAAATTCATCGCGGCGGATTCATCCTGGCTCATGCTGCGCGGGTCCGGGACGGAACCGGTTTTGCGGATTTACGCGGAGGCGAAGTCCGATGCCGGCGTGCAAAAGCTGCTCAAACTCGGGGTTTCATTGACACGGCACTGAAAATTTCCACAATGCGCGCATGATTAATTCCGGAATTCTCAACCCGCAAATTCTTTCGCTGCTGGCACGGGTGCGCCACACCAACGCGCTGGTCATTGCCGATCGCGGTTTCCCGTTCTGGCCGCAGATCGAGACGGTGGACATCTCGCTCGTGGATGACGTGCCGGCGGTGTTGCAGGTGCTCGCCGCCGTCCGCGCCAACCACAACTTCACGCAGGCTTACATGGCAAGGGAATTTCAGAAGAACAACACCGCCGCCGTGCGCGAAAAATTCGCCAAAGGATTGCAGGGGGTTCCGACCACATTCGAGCCGCACGTGGAATTCAAGAAGCGCGTGCCGGGCGCCATCGGGCTGATCCGCACCGGCGACACGGTTCAATATGCGAACATGATTTTGATCTCGGGTTGATTTCCGATCAGCGGCCCGACCGAGGTGTTCCAATAAAACAGGAAAAGTCACATGGTAATTGGGGCAGCCATCCGCCAGTTCATCGCTTTCCTGCACGTCAACATCCCCTCATCGTAGCAGCCGACGTAAGTCGGCTCACTTTTCCTGGTATTCGCATGAAATTGGAGCGGACTCATCCCGCTTTGCGGGACTGCTACAAGTTTTGAGACAGTCTTGGACGGGCAGCCCTCTCCTCCACTTCGCGTTGGAGAGGGAATCAGCCGCGTTATTTGCGCCCCGTCAGCGTTTTGCTTTTCCAATTCTTCGATTGACGGCTGTATTAATGTCCGCCGGAAGTTTTCAACCCATGCAACGACTCCGCTTTGCTGAACTTGGGCCAGTTGAAGCCGTAGAAGGCCACGAAAGCGAAACAGAACATCGGCACGATGAAGCCGCGGGATATATCGGAGTTGTCGGCGATGTAACCCATCAATTTGGGAAGGACGGCTCCGCCCATGATGGCCATGACAATAAAGGCAGACGCCTTTTTCGCCCGGGTACCAAGGCCGAAAATGCCAAGGGCAAAGATGGTCGGAAACATGATGGACATGAAGAAATAGCTCAAGAAGACGCAAACCACGGACAACCAACCCAGCTTGCAGAAGATCAGGAGACAAGCCACCACATTCAGCAGAGCATAGAGACCGAGCATTTTGTGGGCGGAGAATCGTTTCAGCAGCCAGGCCCCGGTGCCACGACCCAGCAGGAAGCACAAAAAGCCCACAGACGCCAGATTGGCAGCCCCTTTGTTGCTGATGGAAAGAACGCTGTCCTTGTTGGTTTCGAACCAACCAAGGAGCCAGTTGTGCAAGAAGCCGGCGTGGGACGAGAGGTTTGTCATGGCCGAGTCCCAAGAGGCGGGAATGGCGGGAATCTGGGAGATGCCGGTTTTCGTGGACACCGTCAGGTAGTTGATGAGGAATGCGAAAATGCACGATTGGGCAGCGACATAAAAGAACTGCGCTGCAACCGCCATCACAAAATGTGGATGTGACCAGATGGAGTGCGAAACTCCCGGCGTGGAATCATCGAGGCGGTAGTCGTCCTCGGTTTTGATATCAGGGACGTTGGCAAAGAAGAAAACGATGGCGAGAACGATGACGACGATGGCGACGCCGACGTAAGGAATGTAGAGCGTCTGGCTGCCCGTGCTCACGCCTTGGGCATCTTTGGAATAAAAATACATGCTGCCGACGATCGGGCCAAAAATCCAGCCGATGCCATTGCAGGATTGGGCGAGATTAATGCGGGTTGCCGCATATTGCGTTGGGCCCAGCACGGTCGTGTAAGGATTGGCGATGGTTTCGAGGAAGGTGAGGCCGGAGGCAATGAAGCAGACGCCGACCAAAAATGCCCAGAAAGACGCGATGTGCGTTGCCGGGATAAACCAAAGTCCGCCGACCGCGACCAACAGCAGACCGACAATAATGCCACCTTTGTAACCCAATTTGCTCGACAGCCACCCCGCTGGCAGAGCCATCAAAAAATAGCCCAGGTAGTGCGCCCATTGCACATTGGCGGATTGGGACAGGGTCAAGTGCAGTTCTTCCTGAAAATGCTTGTCCATCACATCAATCATCCCGTTGCAGAATCCCCAGAGGAGAAACAGCGAACTGACGAGAATAAACGTAACGATCAGATTCTTGCCGTCATCCGAGACGAACATGCTTTTCTTGTTTGTGTTCATGGTGTTTTGAAAACGATGCTAACAACCCAAATGCCTGCCGTTGCTTCGGAATTTCGTGTTTTCGCTCCCTGCGTGGGAGAATAGACTCATAATGATTGGTTACTGATGCCGCGAGTAATTATTTTAACGGTTGTACCGCGTCAAGTTTTTCATTTCAAACATTGCGAATGTCGCGGTTGGTTTGTTAAACCATGCAAACTAATAAAAAAGGAATATATCCATGAAAATAGCAGTCATCGGGCTGGGTTACGTCGGGCTTCCCTTGTCGCTTCAATTCGCGCGGTCGGGAGTCACGGTTCTGGGTTTGGACATTGATCCAGCCAAGGTGGAATCGCTGAACGGCGGCCGCAGTTACATCAAGCACATTTCTTCGGAAACAATTTCCGAGGTGGTGAAGGCGCGCACGTTTTCTGCCTCCGGCGATTTCAGCCGCATTCGGGAAGTCGAAGCGGTCATCATTTGCGTGCCCACCCCGCTCAATAAAAACCGCGAGCCGGATATCTCGTTCATCGTCGAGACCGGCAAGGCCATCGCGCCGTATCTGACGAAGGGGACCCTGGTGGTGTTGGAATCCACGACTTATCCGGGCACGACAGATGAAGATTTGCGTGAAGTGCTTGAAGCCGGATCGAAGCTGAAAGCCGGAACGGACTTTCATCTGGCCTTTTCGCCGGAACGGGAAGACCCCGGAAACGCGCAGAGCAAGGTTGAAATTATTCCCAAAGTGATCGGCGGTTACACGCCGGCCTGTCTGGAGCGAGCGAAGGCGCTTTATGGCCGCGCCATCAAAATCCTTGTGCCGGTCTCTTCCTGTCGGGCGGCCGAGGCCACGAAGCTGCTCGAAAACATTTTTCGCAGCGTGAACATCGCCCTGGTCAACGAACTGAAACTTGTGTACGGAGCGATGGGAATTGATGTTTGGGAAGTCATCCAGGCGGCGAAGACAAAACCGTTTGGCTTCATGGCCTTCTATCCCGGACCCGGTTTGGGCGGGCATTGCATTCCCATTGACCCATTTTATCTCACCTGGAAGGCCCGCGAATACGGCCAGCACACCCGTTTCATCGAGCTGGCCGGCGAAATCAACACCGCCATGCCGGCGCACGTGGTGAACCGAACGGCTGAAGCCCTCAATGAATTGCGGAAACCCATGAAAGGAAGCCGCGTGTTGGTGCTGGGCCTGGCTTACAAACCAAACGTGGATGATGACCGTGAATCGCCAAGCTACGTCCTGTTGGAACTGCTTAAAGCCCGCGGCGCGGACGTGGCCTATTACGATCCGTATGTGCCGGTGATTCGTGTGACCCGCGAGCATCCGCATTGGGCGGGCACCCGCTCCGTAAGCTGGAATCGTGAAACACTGCAAAGTTTTGATGCGGTGATCATCGCCACCAACCACCAGGTCATCAATTACCAGGAACTGGCGGATTGGTCGGCATGCATTGTGGACACCCGCAATGCCATGGCCGGGGTGAAGGTAAAACCCTGCCAGGTTTGGAAAGCATAGGCAGTCGCAAAACGGGAGGTTGGGTTTCATCATGATCTTGTTGCTGGGATCAAGCGGTTGCGTGGGCCTTTGCGACCGAATTGCGCAGGCGTGGACACAGTTTTATTCCACTCACGCGCAAGGCGATCAATTTGGGGAGTCAAACCCGCAAACGTCATCGCATCAGAGCCTTCGCCCGGCGGGATGGTGATCATCAAAACTGCAAAGTTTTAATCCCAACACGGCAACCGCCGCGCGTGTTTCCGGATCGCACAGCACCCGCACTTCCTCGCCGCGTTCAACGCGATAGGGCGAGTTCAAATCATCCCCGTAGCCGGGATGGCAGCCAAGCTCGGTCACGCCGTCAGGCAGGGAGCTTAAAATATTTTGCAGGTTGGTGACGCTGATGGCTCCAGGCAGGTGCTCGACTTCACCGCCCTGCCCGTAAAAATCGCCGCAATAGTGGATATGCGGGCTGCACTCGCGCAGCGGCACGCCAAGTTCCCGTGCAAGGTTCAACATGATTGAGCGCGCCGGTTCGTTGCGATGCACATGCTGGTGCGAATCAAGATGCGACGGATTGCGGCCCGTGAGCCGGCGAAATTCGGCAAGCTGGCCGTTGATTTCTTTTGCGACGGCCACGGCGTCGTCCGTGTCAACCACCTTGTAGAGCAATTCCCAGTTTCCGTTGCGCAAAACCCATTCGCCGAGGTCAACGTGCAACCCGACGCTGATGGCGCGACTTGTTTTGGCGTAAGCGGCGGCCTCGGCGGCGGCGGGCCAGCGCACCATCAGGCTCGCGCTGGTGAGAATGCCGCGCCCGGCACATTCGATGATGCCGCGGTTGACGCCCGCGCTCAAGCCGAAGTCATCGGCATTGGCAATCAGATAACGTGTCATGTGAATTAAAGTCCGGCGCGGTTCATCAAACTTCCCAAAACTTTTTCCGCCGCGAAATGTTCCGCTGCGATTTCTCGCGCGGCGCGACAATTGCCTTCGTAATCACTTTCGATTTCGTCCACCGCCGCGAGGATATCGTCCATCGTTTGAAACGCGAACAGTCCCTTGCCGGTCGGTAAATAGCTGCCGAAGGCGGTGTCCTGGTTGATCACCGGCCGGCTCGCGGCAAGATAACACGCGCTGCGGTCGCTGAACCAGCCGCTGCGCAGGCGGATGTTCTGATCCTTGGCCACGGTGAATTCGCCGCGCGATTTGAGGATGAATTCATGATAACTCTTCAGGTCGCTTGAAAGCTTCACCGGATCGGTGATTTGCCATTTGTTTTTGTTCAACAAGCTCCGCGTTTTTTCATCCACACCGACCGCCAGCTCGAACGGCACAGACCGGCGTTCCGGCAAATCGAGAAATTTTTTAAACTCGCGGTCCTTCGACCAGTAGTAAGTCTTGCCATTATAGACAATGTCCTTGCCCTTGTTGTGCCACGTCGCGATGGTGTTGAACGCCGCGCCATTTCGGTTGAACGAAGGGTTGTCCCATAAGTCCAGAACCACCGGCTGCACCGTCGGCTGCCAGTTGAACCGCTCCAGTGGCACGCGGCAGTCGGGCCTGCCAAAATTCCCGCCGTAGCTGAAATGCGTGTCGTGCGCCGCGAGCGCCGCGATGGTGTCCTTGTTTCCCTGCGCAATTTTGATTTGCACCGCGACCGGATCGGTTTCGACATAAATGCGGCGGCGGCAGGCCATGTGTTCATCACGAAGTTCCTGCGCGCCGGTCACGTTCAGAAACGCATCGGCCTTGCGGTAGAGCCGCAGAATTTTTTCCTCCGTCAGGCCGTAGCAGCGGCCGCCGGGATAATTGCCGCGAAACGCCCAGCGGTCGCGGAAGCCGTGTGCTTCGAGCACCGGCACGACGGCGCTCAAATTGTTCGTCGCGTCCGGTGACAAATCGTTCAGCTTCGGATCGTAAATCCAGCGGCCCGAATCCTCGATGTAATAGGGATCATAACCGAGCCGGCGCAGGCCGATGAGGAAATGCAGAAATTGATACGTCACGCCCGCCAGCGGAAACCAGAACAGAATTCCGAAGACGATGATCGGGCCTTTAGTTGGTTTGGTTGACTTCGTCATTTTCAATTTGTCGAATCACGCACGCCGGATTGCCCGCGACGATGGTGAATGGCGGCACGTCCTGCGTCACCACCGACCGCGCGCCGACAATCGCGCCGTCGCCAATCGTCACGCCCGGCAGCACCACGCAGTCGAAGCCAATCCATACATTGCGCCCGATGCGAATTGGTTTTGCGGGCGCGCCGCGCGGCATCCGGCGGCGTTGATCGAACGGCAAACTTTCCAGTTGCCGCCGCCGTTCCGCCGGGTTGGTCGCGACACCGTACGTGTCCATGAACACCACGTTCCAGGAAATCAGCGCGTAATCGCCGACGGAGATTTCGGAATCGCAAATGAACCACGCGCCATGAATCAGCGAATAATTTCCGATGCTGACACGGCCTTGCGGGCCGACGTCGAACATGGTGCCGAGATACGTCGTGCTGCCGCGACCGATGCGCACGCCTTCCGGCAAATCACTGCGGTAAAGCAGAAAGCTGTAACTCGTTTCGAGATACGCCGACTCGTCCACCGAGACGTTCGACGGAATCGCGCCGGGATGCCAATCCCACGGCAGCGTGCGGTTGGCCGTGTCGTGTTTCATACCGTGCCGATGACCTGCGCCGGATTGCCCATGACCCGTGAACGCGGCGGCACGTCGCGCGTCACCAACGCGCCCGGCTCGATGAATGAACCCGTGCCGATGCGCACGCCTTTGAGAATCGTTGCGCCCGGACCGATCCACACGTCGTCCTCAATGACAACCGTTTTTGCCGCGATGGGCGGGCGGTGGCGGCCTTTGCCGAGCGGCGAACACGCTACGGCGTCCGCGATGCGTTGCGCGGGCGAGAGGGGATGAAAATCGGTGTCGGCAATCGTCGCGTTCCAGCCGATGACGACATAATTGCCGATGCGCAACTCCAGTTCGCACAGCAAAACCGCGTTGGAGAAACAGCAGTAATCGCCGATTTCGACATACGCATTTTCACCCAGCGCAAAATGAACGCCGTCCAGCGTGCCATGCCGGCCGACGACGAGCGCGGGATTTATTTTGCTGTGAAACCGCTTGAAGGCAAGGTCGCCGCGCACAATCGTGTTGAGGCCGAGCCGCGCGTTATCCGGCAAATTGCCGTCCAGCCAGCGTCCGGGTTCGAGAGTGGCGGACGCGCTCATGATGCGGCCTCGACGGGCGCGGTTTCCAGTCCGCCGAATTGAAGTTGGTGCAGCCGCGCATAGACGCCGCCGCGCGACAGAAGTTCCTCGCGCGGCCCGCTCTCGACGATCCGGCCATTCTGCAACACGACGATGCGGTCGGCGCAACGCACGGTGGAAAGTCGGTGCGCGATGATGATGGTCGTCCGGCCTTTCATCAGTTGTTCGAGCGTTTGCACGAGGCGGTCTTCGGTTTCGGCGTCAAGCGCGCTGGTCGGCTCGTCGAGAATCAACACCGGCGCGTCTTTCAGAAAAGCGCGCGCAATGGCGAGGCGCTGACGTTGCCCGCTCGAAAGCGTGAGGCCGCGTTCCGCGACGCGCGCGTCGTATTTTTCCGGCAGCCGTTCGATGAACTCATGCGCGCCCGCCGCGCGCGCCGCCGCTTCGATCTGTTCCTGACTCGCGCCGGGCCGGCCGTAGGCGATGTTTTCGCGGATGCTCGCACAAAACAAAATCGGGTCTTGTGTCACCAGCGCGATTTGTTCGCGCAACGATTTCAAAGTGATGTCGCGGAGGTCGCAGCCGTCGAATTTGATTCCGCCTTTTAACGGGTCGTAAAAACGCGGAATCAAACTGGCCAGTGTGGTTTTGCCCGCGCCGGACGTGCCGACGAGCGCAATGGTCGAGCCGGGAGCAATGGCGAGATTTACTTCGCGCAATACCGGTTGATTCGCTTGGTAGCTGAACGACACGTTGTCGAAAATGATTTCGCCACGCGCGCGGCCCGGCAAGTCCTTCGCGTCCGGCGCGTCGGTGACATCCGGCTGCGAGTCAAGCACGGCCAGGACGCGATGCGCGCCCGCCGCCGCGTTTTGCACCGCCGCTGCCGTGTAGGCCAGCGTCTCCAGCGGTTTGAAAATCATCGCGACATAGGCGACAAGCAGCACGAGGTCGCCCGCCGTGAGCCGGCCCAGCAAAACCCCGCGCGCGCTGAACCAGATCACCGCCGCCGTGCCCGCCGCGAGCACGAGACCGACGATGGCCTGCGACGCGGTTTGCAAAACGGTGAGCCGGAGGCTGGCGAGCAGGCTGGCGCTGGCCTGGCTGCGGAAACGATCGCTCTCGAATTGCTCGCGACCAAACGCCTGCACGGCGCGGATGCCGACGAGCGTTTCCTGCACACGCGTGCTGACGTCGCTTTCGTGTTCATGCACGCGGAGCGATTGTTCGGTCATCGGACGGTCAAACCGGCGGACCAAAATGATCAGCGGCACGGCGACCGCGAGCGCAGCGGCGGTTACATGCCAGTCGAGGGTCAGCATCACGACCGCGATGCCGAGCAGCGTCAGTACCGAAGTCAGCGCCGGCATCACGCCTTCGCTGAAAATGGCCTGGATGCAGTAACTGTCCCAAGTGATGCGGTAGAGCGAATCGCCGACAGCCTTCGAGTCATGGAACGCGAGCGACTGGCGCTGGACGTGGTCGAACAACGCACAGCGCAATTTGAAAACCATCCGCAACGCCACCGAGTCGAGCACATACGAGCTGAACACATGACACACGCCCATGAGCAGTTCGATCAACAACACTCCAAAGCAGAGAATCGTCAGCAAGGCCATTCCCGGATGGCCGGCAAAGGCGGAGTTGTTTTGAAACGGCGCAACGAGCCATTGGACGATGGCGGGTGGCGCGACTTTGCCGACCACCGAGTCAATGACGATTTTCACCGGCCACGGCTGAAGCAAGGTTGCGCTCGAAGCGACGAGCAACAGGAGCAGGCCCAGCACCAGCTCGCGTACTTCGCCGGGCATGCAGCGCCGGACCATTCGCGCGGTGACTTGGAACGTTTTCCCGCGTGGAACTTCGACTGGAGATTTAGGCTCGCTCATCGGGTTTCGTGCCGGAGACGATTTTTTCGCCGGGCTTCAGGGTGGCGGGGACGGCGCTGATGATGACATCCATCGCCGAACCGCATTCGTAAAGCACGCGTAGCAGCAGCACGAGCGCGGGCACATTCAGGACGGCCCACGCGGTCCATTCGAGGTTGGTCGCGGCAATCATCGCGAGGATGGCGAACAGGGAGGCTACGGCCAGAACCGATGGCAACGCGACCGGCCAGGCGCGCAGGCGCACGAGTTGCCGGCCGTCGCCGTGTTCCTCGATGACCAATTGCGCGCGCGCGCTGCCAAGCAAGCCGCCACGCGCTTCGAGATCCCAAGTGTCGTAATCGCCACCGTGGAGGACGACCGCGCCGCTTTCGCGCATGGTTGATTCGAGGGACTGAAGCCGTTGTTCCGGTCCGCGCCAGTTTTTTTCGCTCCAGATGGCGACGTTTTTTGACCAGGGAAAAATCATGTGTTCGGCTCCGCGATGCCGCCACGGAGTCAAACCCTGACGCAGCCGGCCAACGAGGCGGGCGGCGGGCTGGAGAAAATGGAGCCATGCGGTCGTCGCGGCGAGTTTTTGCCGTCGCAAGGCGTGTTGATGCGCGTCCCGGAAAAAGGCGCGCTGGCCGCACAGCCAGGCTCGGCTGGCTGGCGGCAAAACCGCGAGCGCCAGCAGCACGAGCGAGTAGTGCAGCGGCGCGTAAAGCGTGCCGAATGGCAGAATGATCGCAAGCGTGCCGATGAGCAGATACCATTCCGGCATCATCAGAATGCTGGTGAGCGCGCCGGGCGCGACGCTGTAAACAGATTGAAACAGAGCCGTGCCCCAACTGCCGTGATAGATGCGACGCTGGCTCCAGCGAAAAAAATGCCGGAAGCCCTTGCCGTAAAGCCGTCCGTTCCAGGTCAGGTGGCCGACGGCGTTGTATTTCTCCGGCCACTTGCGTTCGAGCATCGCTTCGGCGCGGCCGTAATTGAGTTGTTGCCGCCAGTAAGTCCGCACCGTGCCGCGCCGGTGATGCCACACCATCGCGCCGGGATGAAACGCAAGCTGCCAGCCGCGTTCCTGCAACCGCCAGCACAAGTCCACGTCGTCGCCGGCGATGCGGAAAGTCGGATCAAATCCGCCGATAGCTTCGAGACACGACCGGCGGAACGCCATGTTGCAACCGGGCAGATGTTCGGCAATCCGGTCGGTGAGAAGCACGTGCGTGGGATTGCCCGGCGAATGATCCACACATTGCGAGACAAAGGTGTCATCCTGAAACGCGATGTTCGGGCCGCCCACACCCGCGTCGTTGCCGGACATGAACGCGCTCGCCAGATAAAGCAGCCAGTGCGGATCGGGCGCCGCGTCGTCGTCGAGGTAGGCGACGATTTCACCCTTGGCGGTGCGCCAGCCGGTGTTGCGCGCAGCGCTCAAACCGGCGTTGGCCTGACGGATGAGGCGCACGTCGTATTCGGCGGCGATGACGGGCGTGGCATCCCGCGAACCGTCGTCCACGACGATGACTTCAAATTTGGGATACTCGACTTTCCGCAACGCTGCGAGCGACTGGCGGAGCGTGCGCGAGCCGTTGTAGCTGCAAATCACCACGGAGATGAACGGCCATGAATCATCCGCGTGGAACGGCACGTTTTGGAAAACCTGTCTGACGATTTCCAGTGCCGGCTTCGGCTCGCGGTGGCGGGTGGTGACGCCGAATTTCCAGTCGTCAATGTCGTGGCCGCCGCGAAACCACTCATCCGTCCACGCAAACACAAACAAGCCCGCGCCGCCGCCGGCGAAAATCGTGCGCGCCTGCCATTCGAGACACCGCGCCTGGGCGTCGTCGCCATGGCGCAAACTGTCGAGTCCGATTTCGGCCATGACGAACGGGCGTTCGCCGGCGAGATTTTGCAGGCGCGCAACGTAGGCTTGCAGCCTGTCCTGCGATTCGAGATAGACATTGAAGGAAACGAAATCAAGGAATGGCAGTTCGAGGTATTCCGTCGAAGGATAATTGACATAAGTCATCAAGCCTTCCGGGTCTTCGTCCTTGGCTGCCCAATAAAGCCGCTCCAGAAACTTTTCGATGCGCCGGTGGCCATACCACCGGACAATCGGGGAGGGGATTTCGTTGCCGATGGTGTAAGCCAATAGCGCCGGATGATTGGCGAGGCCGCGCACGGCGGCGCGGATGCGCTGTTCGAGGTCGCGCACGCGGCGCGGGTCGTCGAGAAAAGTGATGTGCTGCTCCCACGGCAGGCCGACGAGCACGCGCAGATTGTGTTTTTGCGCGAGGTCAAGCAGCCATTTCGGCGGCACGGTGTAGGTGCGAACGGTGTTGATGTGGTTCGCTGCCATGAGCGCAAAGTCGCGCTCGACAGTTTGCGGATCGTGGAATTCACAGCCGTCCGCCTCGGGTCGAAAAGTTCCGTAAGTGATGCCGCGAACGTAGAATTTTTCCTCGCCAATAAAGAGGAATTTTCCGCCGACGCGCACGCGCGAAGGAGCGCGCCCGTCGGCCACGGGCGGAGACTGCGCCGGTCGCGCGGCATCCGAAACCGGGCGGCCCGGGCCGGGCTGAATGGTTTTGGTTGCCACAGGCATGGTTTTTACGGCAGTGTCAGCGCACGATAAAAATGGAATTTGTTTGTCGGCACGCCGGCATCCGCCCAATTCGTCGAAGCGGAAACGAGCGTGTTGGTGTTGAGCGATGTCCAGTTGACAAAATCGGTTGAAGCCTGAATGGCGAAACGCTGTCCGGGCGCGCCTTGAATCGTCATTTTGAATTGATTGTTGGTTAAAGCGGCGGGGCTGGCCAGTGTCACCGTCGGGGAAAGAACAAAGGCGTCGTAGTTGGTGACGCCGTTGGTGATGTAATTGACCCCGCCGACAACCCGGCCAAAATCGTTGATCCCGTAGGCCAATGTCAAAAAGACGTTGGTCCAGCCTGGTGGAGGCGAAAACGCCTTGTGCAAATCAATCATCGTCGAGCGATTAAAAAGAAAAGCGTGCGCGTCTTGGTTGGTCGTCAGCGCATAACCCGCGACCTGTCCGGCGTTGTTGATGGCGAAGGCGGTGCTGTTGGTGCCGCCGAAGGTGCCCAAATCCGTCATGACGCCACCGCTGTATAAAAAGGCATGGGTTTCTCCGCTGGCCGTGTTCGCTTCACCCACGATCTGTCCGGCATTGTTGATGGCGCGGGCGCTGCTGTAACTTCCGCCGAGCGTGCCCAAGCTTGACATGACGTTGTTGCTGTAGACGAAGGCGTAGGTGTTCCCGTCTGCGCCGTAGGATTCGCCCACGATGACGCCAGAGTCGTTGATGCCCTTGGCGCTGCTGTAACCGCCGCCGAGCGTGCCCAGATCCAGCATGGTTCCGTTCGTGTAAAGGAACGCGTGAATCATGCCGCTGCTGGCGGTCATTTCCCCGACAATCTGTCCCCGCTGGTTGATGGCGTTGGCGCTGCTCCAACTCCGGCCGGTGGTGTCGAGATCAACCATCACGCCGTTGGTGTAGAGGAAGGCATGATACACGAAGCTGCCTTGAGTGGTGCCTTGACCAACCACCTGGTTGCTGTTGTTGATTCCGTAGGCAATGGCATAATTGTAACCACCAGCTTTGAGCGTTCCCAAGTCCTTGTTGGTCCCGCCGGCATAAAGAAAGGCGTATTGGTTGCCTTGGTTCCTCTGTGCTGGCGGCCACCAGGTTCCAACCACAAAGCCGTTGCCGTTGATTCCATGCGCTTCGCTGGCCGAGCCGGCCCCGCCCGAAGGGGGGAAACCGAGATCGCTGAGGACGTAACTTTGCCCCAGCGCGGAATGCATGGCAGCCAAACAAAACCATACGACACTGCCGATGACGACTGCCCGTTTTTTCCTGGCGTCCCGGGGGCGGGCAAACGCAGTGAACGGTTCTGAGATTGTGTTGTTTTGACTCAGACTCATTAAAAGTGGCTCAGGGGAGCAGCCGCGCGCGATAAAAACGGTAATGAAAATTCGCGGCTGCCGCGTCCGTGCAGATAAGTGTGCCGTTGGCGGCGGTGTTGGTGCTCAACGGTGTCCATCTGGCCGTCAAATTGGTCGTGGCTTGGAGAATGAATTGTTGTCCGGGCATGCCTTGCACCGTCAGTTTGAATTGTCCATTGGCCAGAACCACCGGTGCGGTGAGCGTGACCGATGGTGTCAGCAAAAAAGCGTGATAAGCACCGCTGGCCGTAAAACCCGAACCGGTGATTTGCCCCCGGTCATTGATGCCATCAGCGGAAATCAAATTCGTGCAAACTGACGAGGGCGAAATGAGGTTGTTCAAATCGAACAGGTTGGTCCCTTTGAACAAAAAAGCCCGCGCGTCGCCGCCGGCGGTTGTGGCGTAACCGACCACCTGTCCGGCGTTGTTGATGGCGCTGGCGGTACTGTAATTGCCGCCGAACGTTCCCAAATCCGTCATGCCGCCGCTGTAGAGAAAGGCGTGGGTGTCGCCGTTGGCGGTAAAGGATTCGCCGACGATCTGGCCGGAATTGTTGATGGCGCGGGCGCTGCTGTAATTGCCGCCGAGCGTTCCCAAACTCACCATCCCCCCGTTGTTGGTGCAAATGAAGGCATAGGTGTTTCCCGAAAGCACGGATGATTCTCCGACGATGACATTGGAATCGTTGATGCCAAAAGCGCTGCTGTAGTCGCCGTTGGTAAGCGTGCCGAGATCCGTTTTCGCGCCGCTGTGATACCACACCGCGTGAATGGGTGGGTTCGGCAGATTCGAAGTAGTGGATTCACCGACCACCTGGTCGGAATTGTTGATCGCCCAAGCGACGCTGTAAGTGCCGGCAATCGTGCCGAGGTCCGTCATGACACCGTTGGTGTAAAGAAACGCATGGGTATTAACCGCGCCGGATTCGCCAACGATATGATTCGAGTCGTTGATTCCGTAGGCGATGGCCGAAACCGTGCCCAAGCTCGTGTTCGTGCCTTGGGAATAAATGAAAGCCTGTGGAAAGACGGAATTCGTCGCCTCCCACTCGCCAACGACGGCGGCGGACTGGTTTATGCCGTGGGGATCGCTGTAAGAACCGGAATTGCCCGGCGTTCCCAAGTCAATGACGACATAGCTTTGCGCCCGCGTTAGTTGAAGGGTGAATAATCCAAGAAAAATCAGATTCAAAAAGGCAACGGAAGAAAATCGTGTCGTTGTTTTCATAATGAGCAGAGAAGCTAAAATACTTGGATGCTTTGCTTTACTGCGTCCCCGTGGTGCATTGCTGCAACCACGATATGTCGGGGTTGTTTGGAGAATAAAGCGAATGTGAAAACGTCGTGCCGGGCTTGAACGCATCGGAGGTGCGTCCATCCTGCCATTTTTTGAATTCGCTGTGGCCGTCTGCAAACGAAAACACTGCGCCGCGATTGTGCCGGCTGGCCGGCACGTCCACCCAAACCGCATTTGCCCCGGTGTCCACCATGTCCACCGCAAACCAGCCGTCGTTGATGCTGTCCTCGCGCTCATCAATCAGCACCCAGGTCTGCGCAGGGCCGGGATTGCGGAGATCGCTCATCTTGAAATTCAATTTGAAGGCCGGCCCCGATGCCGGCTGCATCCAGTCCCGCGTGCCAAAACCCACCCAGCCGTTCATTGAAATGCTGCGCACGCGGTCATAAGTCTCGCCGTTGTAAGCAATCGTGCTTTTGTCCGCCGGGCAGTGATAAATCTTCGGGTCCTTCGTGTAAGGGCCAAGCGAGCCAAATGGCTCGTATTGCGCGCCGACGAGATAATCCAAGTTGGTGGCTTCATACACTCCGGTCGCGGTGCTGTCGTAACTCATGGTGCCGGCCACCCACGCGGGATTGTCGCTGTCTTTGCCCTCGTTTCCATTGTCGCTGTTCGGCGCAAGGTAATCATCAGATTCCGAGCTATACAAGATCCAGGTCAGTTGCATTTGTTTGAAATTGCTGGTGCATTGCACGGTTTGGGCCTTGACCTTCGCCATGACCAGCACGGGCAAAAGCAGGCTGGCCAGAATGGCGATGATGGCAATCACCACCAGCAGTTCAATCAGCGTAAAGCCGTACGCTTTTGTTTGCATGTGCGAACGCACGCAAACTTTGTGCCGGTTTTGCATGTAAATCACCTTTTTCAAAGTCTGATTAGCTTTCTGAAACATTACAATTAGATTTTAGCAGACGTATGAGGCTTAAGGTGCTTTAATTTGGCTAAAAAGCAAACAGAATGTGATAAAACGGGAGACCATTCTTTATGTTTCACTGTCCTTTGTTCGTTTGACGCCGAGTGGCTGAAAAACCCTCGAATCCAAGGGGGATTCGAGTCCAAAGGTGGATTCAAGCAAAACCAGACCGTCTTTGGCACAAAAACTGCAATCAAAATTCGGTGTCAACAGAAATTAATACAAATCATTTGCATTTTTAACCTGACCAATTATAATAAGAAACATTTTTTATGAAAAAAATGACCTCAAAATTCATTACGGCCACGGCCAGTGCCGTGTTCCTGACAACCGTTGCGGCTTTCGCCCAGCCCAATCCTCCAGCTCAAGCCGGTCCGCCCTTGGACTGGCAGGCAAATCCGCCCCTGCATGTGCGCCCCATGGCGTCCACTTCTCCGGTCGGCTACGTTCCCAGCCAGATTCGTCACGCCTATGGCCTCGATCAACTGACCAACGGTGGCGCGGGACAGGTGATTGCCATCGTTGATGCCTACGGCAGTCCGACGATTCAAAATGACTTGAATGTGTTTTGCGCGCAATTCGGTCTGCCCAATACCACCATTCAGATCATCGTGCCCAGTGGAAGACCCATGAAAACCGATGCGGGGTGGGCTTTGGAAACTTCACTGGATGTCGAATGGGCGCATGCCTTGGCACCGAACGCAAAAATTATCCTGTCCGAAGCCAGTTCTGCGGGTATTAGCAGTCTGGTTTCCGCCATTGATTCGGCGGTGAAAGCAGGTGCCACGATAGTCACCATGAGCTGGGGCGGTTCGGAATTTTCCACCGAGACCAGCTACGAGTCCCATTTTTCCAAGGCCGGGGTATCGTTTTTTGCCTCCTCCGGTGACAACGGTTCGGGAGCCATGTGGCCAGCGGCTTCGCCCAGTGTGACCGGCGTTGGCGGAACCACCCTGTATTTGGATTCACTGGGAAACCTGACCTCGCCTGAAACTGCCTGGTCTGGCAGCGGTGGCGGTCTCAGTGCCTATTTCGCCCGGCCAGCCTATCAGAACGGATGGCAGGGCAACAACACACGGGCGATTCCTGATGTAAGCCTGGTGGCCAATCCCAACACGGGAGTCACCGTTTATGACAGCACCGCCTACAGTGGACAGACTGGGTGGTTTCAGGTGGGCGGCACCAGTGCCAGTTGTCCGATGTGGGGTGCCATCGTTGCCCTGTCCGATCAATCGCGAGTCAGCGCCAAAAAGTCAACGCTTTCGGGGGCTGATGTTCCACTGTATCTAATGGCCGGCAGCACTGATGCTACCGGAGCATCCCTTTACGGATATTTCTTTAATGACGTGACCAGCGGGAGCAACGGCGGTTTCAGCGCCACACCCAAATACGACGAAGTGACCGGCCTGGGAACGCCGATTACCCAGAATCTCGTTCCGGGATTGGCCGCCTACTAAAGCCGATGGTCAACCCTCAAAGGTTGCCGTGAGTTTGGAAACACAAAAAGCTCGTTGCTACTGGAGCACGTCGCTAGCAGCCCTTTTACTGCTCGGAGCAGTGACTTATCTGGACTATGTGACCAGCAACGAGCTTCTTTTTGTTTTCTTTTACTTCATTCCTATTTCCGTCTGCGCCTGGCGGCACAACCGCACAGACGTCGTTCTTTTTTCAATCCTGAGCGCCGTCGGTTGGGTGGTGGCGGACTGTTATTCCGGACGCGGCTATTCCAACCCGTTTTATCGGTATTGGAATAGCTTGATTTGCTTCGCTTGCTTCCTGAGCTTCGGCCTGGTTTTGCAGCTGTTGAAAACCAGTTATACGAAGCAGGTACGGGCGAAGGAGGAACTGGCGAAAGCCTTGGCGGAATTGGAAACCGCCACGGCCGAATTCAAAAAGCTCCAAAGCCATTTGCAGATTATATGCGCCTGGACCAATCGGATTAAGATGGAAGACGGTCGCTGGGTGACCATAACCGAGTTTTTGGACAACTATCTGCACATAAAGGTATCACATGGCATATCGCCGGATGCCCGCGCCACAATGCTTGATGAATCAAAGAAAGAATATTAGTGCTGCAGAATGCCGCCAAAACAGAGAATTGAACTTTAGACCAAAATCTTTGTAACTTAAACGCATTTTTAAAATGTATATCGTCCGTCAAATTTTCCTGTCATACTTAGATTGGGCTGCAAACATTTTCTGGCTGATGGTGGCCTTTTTGCTCGCCCTCTCGACCTCCGTTTCCAGCGCAGAACCGAGCCGGGAAACTCTATCTGGCCATGTGCCAGTGGTGGTGACGGGGCTTATGCCGAAAGGCCGTTTGTCGGCGACCAATCATCTTTACCTCGCCATTGGTTTGCCGCTGCGGAACCAAGCCGCGCTCGATGAATTGCTCCGGCAGCTTTACGATCCGGCCAGCGCCAATTTTCATAAATTCCTCACGCCGCAGGAATTCACGGCGCGTTTCGGCCCGACGGAACAGGATTATCAGGCAGTGATCCAATTTGCAGAGAGCAACGGCCTGTCGGTCGCCGGCACACATCCGAACCGCGTGGTGTTGGATGTGGAAGGCAGCGCGCCAAACGTCGAGCAGGCGTTTCACGTCACGTTGCACACCTACAAACATCCGACGGAAGCGCGTGATTTTTTTGCGCCGGACACGGAACCTTCGGTGCCGACGAATTTATCCGTGGTGACGGTCGAGGGTTTGAGTGATTACGGACTTCCGAAGCCGTTGTTGCACAAAATTGACCCGTTGAAAATCCGTCCGCTGGGCGGTTCCGGCCCCAGCGGTTACCACGCCGGGAATGATTTTCGCAACGCCTACGCGCCCGGCACGACGCTCAACGGCACGGGACAATCGGTGGGGCTGCTGGAGTTCTCCGATTATTATCCGGTGGACATCACGAACTATGAGAACACCATCGGCCTGACGAATTATGTTCCCGTGAACACCGTATTGGTCGCTCATCCCGCTCCCAGCACCGCCAACAACGCCGAAGTGGCCTTGGACATAGAGATGGCCATCGCCATGGCGCGGAGTTTGTCGCAGGTCATTGTCTATGAATCGGGGAGAAACAACCAAAACACCATTTTGAACCGCATGGCCACCGACAACTTGGCCAAGCAATTGAGTTGCTCCTGGTCATGGACCGGCGGGCCTAATTCCACCACGGACGGCATTTTCAAACAAATGGCGACGCAGGGCCAATCGTTTTTCCAAGCCGCCGGCGACAGCGATGCTTACACTGGCGCAAACACTTTGGACAATTCCAGTCTCCTAGATGCACCTGTGGACAGCACGAACATCACCGCGGTGGGCGGAACGACCTTGACCATGAACGGCTCCGGCGTGTCGTGGGCTTCTGAAACGGTCTGGAATTACAACAGTTATGGCGGTTCGTATGCTAATGTCGGTTCGAGCGGCGGCATCAGCACTTATTACACGATCCCCTGGTGGCAGACGAATGTAAGCATGGCGGGCAATCAAGGTTCGACTACATTTCGCAACATTCCCGATGTCGCGTTGACGGCGGACAACGTGTTTGTGGATTACAACAACGGCAGCTCCGGCGGTTTTGCCGGCACCAGTTGCGCCGCGCCGTTGTGGGCGGGATTCTGCGCCCTCGTCAACCAGCAGTCCATGGCCTCCAGCGGGACGACAGTTGGCTTTCTCAACCCCGCGCTCTACACCATCGGCACGGGAACGAATTACGCCGCCTGTTTTCACGACATCACCACCGGCAACAATATCGGCACGAACACACCGGGGCTTTTTTATGCGACCAGTGGTTATGATCTTTGCACCGGCTTGGGCACGCCGAACGGAACGAACCTGATCAACGCTCTCGTGCCATATCTTTTGCCATACTTCCTGACCCAGCCGTCCAGCCAGACCGTGACCAACGGCGCCAGCGTCACGTTCAGCGCCACCGTCGGCAGCCAGTCGCCGTTGAGCTATCAGTGGCTGTTCAACGGCACCAATCTGCCCGCTGGCGGCAACGTCTCAGGCACCACGAGCAATGTGTTGTCAATCACTTCGGCGACGACCAACAACTCCGGCAATTACAGCCTCATCGTCACCAACAGCTACGGTTCCGTGACCAGCAGCGTCGCCGTTTTGAACGTCGGATTTGCGCCCGCGTTTTCTGCACAGCCGACCAACCTGACCATTTTATCCGGAAGCAACGCTGTTTTCAGCGCGATTGCCAGCGGTTCGTCGCCGCTCGCGTTTCAATGGCGCAAAAATGGGACGAACCTTGTCAACGGCACCGGCGTTTCCGGCGCGACCAGCAATGTGCTCACGCTCACCGCCGTTACGACCAACAGCAGCGGCAATTACAATTTGTCCGTGACGAACAGCTTTGGCGCGGTCACCAGCAGTGTCGCCACGCTCACCGTGGTGCTTCCGCCGGCGATCACGAGTTCTTCGTTCACGAACCAGACCGTGCAATGCGGCAGCAACAACCTCACGTTCGCCGTCACCGCGTCCGGCACGCCGCCACTCGGCTATCAATGGAGCTTGGACGGCGTGCCCGTCACCGGCGCGACCAACACCAGCTTCTCGCTCACCAATCTTCATCTGCCCAACCACACTGTCACTATCACCGTCACCAATCTTTACGGCGGCGTCACCAGCAACGCAGTCGTGACCGTTCTCGACACGCTCGCGCCGGTCATCACGCTCAACGGCGGCAATCCCATTTACGTCGAACTCGGCAGCGCCTTCACCGATCCCGGCGCGACGGCCAATGACACCTGTGCGGGCGTTGTTCCCGTCGGCGTCAGCGGCAGTGTCAACACCAACGCGCTCGGCACAAACACACTGATTTACACCGCGACCGATGGCAACGGCAACACCAACACCGCCACGCGTGCCGTCATCGTGCGCGACACCACACCGCCGGCCATTCTGTGGAGCTTTACAAATTTGGTTCTCGTCGCGGACACCAATTGCAGCGCGCGGATGCCGGACGTGACCGGAACCAATTACATTCTCGCCACCGATTTGTCTGGCGCGCTGACGCTTGCGCAAGTGCCCACGAATGCCGCGATTTTGCCGCTTGGGACCAATGTCGTCGTCATCACCGTCAAGGACTCATCTGGCAACGCCGCCTATTCGACGAATAGAATTGTTGTCCAGGATCAAACACCGCCGGTAATCTTGAGCCAGCCGCAAAGCCGGACAAACACTGTCGGCGCGACGGCGAGTTTCACCGTCGCCGCCACCGCCTGCACGCCGCTTGCGTTCCAGTGGTATTTCAACACCGCCGCGCTTACCGCGCAGACCAACAGCACGCTGACGCTCTCCAATCTCACTTTGGCGGCGGCGGGAAATTATTTTGTCGTCGTCGCTGCTGCCGGCGGCTCCAGCACCAGCGCCGTCGCCACACTCACGGTGAATTTGCTTTCATCAACCATCGCCCTGGCCGCGTCCGCCAATCCATCCGGCTTCAAAGACAGTTTGAATTTTACCGCCAGTGTCACGCCGACGAACGCCACCGGCACCATTCAATTTTTCACCAACGGCCCGGCGTTCGACTTGCAAATTCTCGCCGCCGGACGGGCCGTCAGCACCAACATTTCTTCGTTGCCCCGCGGCACAAATTTTATCACCGCTATTTATTCGGGTGACGCGAATGATCTGCCTGTTACCAACACGCTCGCACAAATCGTCACGAACCATCCGCCGACAGCCGCCGCCGCTTTTTACACCCGCGCCGCCGGATTTCCGCTGACCATCGCCGTCACCAACCTCGCGACCAGCTGGAGCGATGCCGACGGCGACAGCATTTCACTCGCGGCTGTCAGTGCCAGCACCAACGGTATCACTTTGACCAACAACGGCGTTGCGCTCGTCTATTTCAATTCCAATAACGTCGCCGACCAGTTCACCTGCACCATCAGCGACGGCTGGGGCGGCACCAATTTTCAGGCCGTCAACATCGCGGTCGCATTTCCCGGCATTGCCGGTGTTGCCGCCAACCCCGATGGCAGTTTTACTTTGAATCTCACCGGCGTGCCCGGCGACACCTACGTTTTGGAAACGACAACCAATTTAATTTCATCCGCTAATTGGTTCCCGATCGCCACCAACACGCCCGGCACAAACGGCGTCTGGCAGTTCAACGACGCGCAGGCCACCAACTTCTCACAACGATTCTACCGGCTCAAACTCGGGCCGTGATTGGTGGGTGAGGGGCGTAATCATAAACTTTTCCAGCCCAGTGGGATTGGAAAAAAATCGGCCTGTAGGGGGACCCCAAGGTTGAAGCCCCTTAATCTGCAGTTTAATTTTGTGGCCTTGCCTCGATTTGGCGGGCTGCCGGCAAGCCGGTTAGCCTGAAACGCCGTGCATCCTGCTCAGAACCAGGTGAATTTCTCCGGCACGTAGACGATGTCGCAGGGTTTCAGGTAGAACGACTCGATTGATTTCCCCTCCATGACCCGCTTCAGGTTCACCGTGTAATTCCGGGTGCTGTTTCCTTCGTGCCGGATTATCGTGACCCCCTTCAGGTTGGCCTTCGTGTAATCATATCCCCCTGCCTCCATTACATTACAGCTTCAAGGGCCGTAATGGGATGATCGGACATGACCTTTCCCGGGCGGAGCACTGACCCGCTGACATAGACCGGGAAGGAAGAACTCTGCACTTCCACCGTAACCTGCTTCGACAACAACTGCGTCGAGTACAGGTCGATCAAATCCTTTTCCAGTTCCGTCGGGGTCTTCCCCACCGCCTTCACTTCTCCGACCAGAGGCAGGGAGATCATCCCATCTCTTCGGATCTGCTGGGTCGTATTCAGATTGGCGGAACCCGGAAAGGAAATTTTCAGCACGTCACCCTCCCGCAGGGTGATGATTTCCGTGGCGTTGGTGCCTTGCAGGGCGGCCGGGGGCAGGGGAGGTTGCGTCTGGCAACCGGCGGCCAAAAGGCCAGCACCACAAGCCCCGGCGCAAGCTGCTTCAGCCAGCGAACAAAACGACCACTACCTCCAATGATTTGGGTGATGAAATTTTTTGTCATAGTTAATTCCCTCGGTTCAGAATGATACACCCTCTTTGAACAGGAAAACCCGGCCGCAAACGAACCCGTCACGGACCCGTCACCGTTCGGTTTCCCAGCTTTAGGCGGTCCGTGTGGTGCAACCTGTGTTCTTCCCTTCCTGGGAGCGCCGGCGTCCACCCTCCGCAATGCTGCTACGCCCGTCCTCCGCAGTAGCCTCGTTACGGAGGGTGGAGAGGACGGGTCCCGCCGCTTGGGGCGTTGGAACCATGTTCCCCCGCCAACCGGGACAAACAACTCCAAAACCCTTGAAGGCCCGGAAAAATAACAAATCATTTTTTTTAATTCATTAAATACGGGACGTGAATTCAAAAACTGTCAAGGTTTCACCAAAACATGGTTGGCTGGTTTCCTGACTTTCGACAATCTTTCTATTGGTAAGGCGCAAAACAGCGCCGGCCATGCACCAACCAACATCGAAACGAACAATGAAAAAATTAATCCTGATTACAGCAACATTCGGTTTCGCCGCCGCAATAACTGCTTCCGCAGCGGACGGAAAGGCGAACTGGAGTTCACTCTGTGCCAAGTGCCACGGCGAGGATGGCAAAGGCCAGACCAAAATGGGCCAGAAACTGGGCGTCAAGGATTTCACGGACGCCAAGGTTCAGGCGGAATTGAAGGATGACGCGGCCGCCAAGACGATCAAAGAAGGGATGAAGGACAAGGATGGCAAGACCTTGATGAAACCTTTCGATACCCTGTCGGATGACGAAATCAAGGCTCTGGTCGCTCACGTGCGCAGTTTGAAGACGTAGCAAGGTTTGCGGACGAGGGCTGCCGGATCGGCAATTTGAAAAGGGAGCCCTCGTCCCTCTGAAAAGCAAAAACAAAGCCCGGCATTATGCGCCGCTTCAAGTTGCCACCACAAATCCTGCGTTTGGTCCTGCTGACGCTGGCGATCGTCGGCTCCTACCTGATTGCGCGCGCCTTTCTGACGCCGGCATCATTCGGAGAATTTGGCTGGTATCGTGGCGAGGCGCTGGTGGAGCTGCGCTCGCGTCCGCCGGTTTACGCGGGCAAGCAGGCGTGCGATGAATGTCATTCCGACCAGCTGCAGAAACTCGCCAAATTTGAACACCAGACGCTCTCCTGCGAAGCCTGCCACGGTGTGAGCCGCGAGCACGCGGACAATCCCGATGTCCTGCCCGTCAAACTGACCGGCAGCCATTGCATCCGCTGCCACGAAGCCAATCCCTCCCGGCCCAAGTGGTTCAAGCAAATCGTCGTCAGGGACCATTACAGCGGCAAGTGCACCGAATGTCACGTGCCCCATCAACCCAGCCAGACCCCATGAAAACCCAATACAGCCGGCGCGGTGCATTGTCGAGACTGGGCGGAGCCATCGCCGGCCTGCTCACCCTTTCCGCCGCGCGCGCGGTCAAGGCGGCAGTGCAAAAGGTGTTTGTGGCCTCGGGCGCGCCGAAGGATTACGACACGACGAAGCACAAATGGCTCATGTGTGTTGATGTCAACAAATGCATCGGCTGCGGGCTGTGCGTGGAGGCGTGCAAGAAGGAGAACGGCGTGCCGGAAGGCCCGTACTTTCGGACATGGATTGAGCGTTACGTCATCCCCAAGCCGGAACCCGGCTCGGGCCAGACGCGCGGCGAGACGCTGGTGGATTCGCCCAATGGTGGAATGCATGGCTTTCCGCCGACGCCCGTGCCCAAGGACCAAATCGAGCATTCCTTCTTCGTGCCCAAGCTGTGCAACCTCTGCGAACATTCACCCTGCGTGCAGGTGTGTCCCGTCGGCGCCACCTTTGATGCGCCCGACGGCGCCGTGCTGATTGATCCGAAATACTGCATCGGCTGCGGCTTTTGCATCCAGGCCTGCCCCTATGGCTGCCGCTTCCTGAGTCCGGTCACGAAGACCGCCGAGAAATGTACGCTGTGCTATCACCGCATCACCCGCGGATTGAAGCCGGCGTGCGTCGAAATCTGCCCGACGCAGGCGCGCATCTTCGGCGACCTGAAAAATGCGGGTCCGGACGCTCCCATCCGGAAATTCTACGAGAACAACCGCGTGTCGGTGCTCAAACCGCATCTGGGAACGGAACCGCGCTTGCTCTACGCCGGCCTCGACAAGGAGGTCAGATAACATGACTGGCGAAATAACCAACGTGGTGGTCGAGGTCCTGCCGAGGTTTGAAGGCTACGTGTATCCCAACGAAGCCAGCCTGCATCCGCTGTGGGGCTTCCTGATTGTGCTTTATCCTTACATCACCGGCCTGGTTGCGGGCGCCTTCATCATGGCGTCGCTGGTCCGGGTGTTCAAGGTCAAGGCGCTGGAACCGGTGTATCGGCTCTCGCTGTTGACGTCGTTCTCGTTCCTGCTTTGCGCCACCTTGCCGCTGATGTTCCATCTGGGACATCCCGAGCGCTGCTTGGAAATCATGATGACGCCGCATCTGACTTCGCCGATGGCGATTTTTGGTTTTGTTTATGCCTGGTACCTGATGGCAGTTCTGTTGTTGGAACTTTGGTTTGATTACCGCCAGGACCTCGTGAAATGGGCGAAAGTGACGCCGGGATTCAGGGGCCTCATCTACCGCGTTTTCACGGTGGGCGTGTCCGACGAATCGCCACCGGCTGTGGCCCTGGACATGAAGATGGGGCGGATCCTGTCCGTGGTCGGCATCCCCTCGGCGTTTCTGCTGCACGGCTACGTCGGTTTCATTTTCGGCTCCATCAAGGCCAACCCCTGGTGGGGCAACGGACTGACGCCGATCATCTTTATTCTGTCCGCCATCGTGTCGGGCATCGCGCTTTGCGTGTTCAACTACATGGTTCTGACCTGGATCCGGCGCCATACCGTGGATATGCGTTGCCTGGACACGATGGCGATGTTTCTCTTTTACGCGTTGGTGGTGGATGCCGCCGTTGAAGGGCTGGACTGGCTCCATCGCGGCTTCGCGGCGGAGGAAGGTTTCTCGGTGATGCAGATCATGATCCGCGAGAAACTCTTTTACACGCTGAATCTCGGCCAGGTTACCATCGGCACGTTGCTGCCGCTGTTGCTGCTGGGACCGCTCCAACTCCTGCGCCGGCGCGTGCCGGAGCTGGTCCGCCGGCGGATGATTTTCAGCAGCGCGGTCATGATCCTGATCGGCGTGCTGGCCATGCGCTGGAACGTTGTCATCGGCGGGCAGCTCTTTTCCAAGAGCCTGCGCGGGGTGATGGGTTACAAGCTGGAATTTGCCGGCGTGGAGGGCTGGTGGCTGGGAGTCGTTCTGCTCAGCCTGCCGTTCATCATCCTCACCGTGCTGGTGAAACTGTTTTTGTCCGAACGGCTGCCGTCCAGCGGACACATACCGCAAGACAGCGCCGCAGGGGAAGGGTAGACAATAATCGCGAACCAACCGACAAAACCGGATACCGAAATGCGAAACTTCCGACAAAACCGGGCGGCCAGGTTGAAGGTGACGCGCTCACGCGCGCCGGTGATCCAATGAACTCTCAAATCAGGACAACGTTGGTTCTGACCGGGTTGATCCTGGCTTTCCTGGCACTGACAACGCTGTTTCTCTCGAATCTGTCGGGGCAGCCCCTGCGCCGGCCGCCGATTCCGCTGGTGAACACCAATTTTCTCGACACGGCGACCGTGCGGCGGTCATATGCGGACCTCGTGCGCGCGGGCGAGGACCTGTCCGATTTTGACTGTTACGCCTGCCATGAAAAAGGGAAGCCGCCGCCGCTGCGATATGACACGAACCAGAACCTGATTGTGCCGAAGGAACATTCGGACATCGTCATGGGTCATGGCAGTCATGGCCGCAACAACAACTGCTTCAACTGCCATAACGAAACCAACCTGGAATTGCTGCAGACGCGCGACGGACGCCCGGTGAAATTCGCAGACAGCCCGTCGTTGTGCGGCAGTTGCCACGGCCCGACGTATCGTGACTGGGAAGCCGGCGCGCACGGCCGCATCAGCGGCTATTGGGACCGCAGCCTGGGCGCTGTCGAACGTAAGGCGTGCGTGAACTGTCACAATCCCCATTCGCCCCATTTCCCGTCGCGGCCACCCGCGCCCGGCCCGCACCCGTTGCGGCCGGTGGCCACCGCCTCCGTTGAACCCGGACCGAACCACTGACATGCCGCTTCCCGCACCCAGTCCGAATCCGAATCCCGAGCCGCCCGACGCGGGCATGAGCCGCCGGAGTTTCCTGCGTACTTCCGCGGTGCTGACGACCGGCCTGGCCGCCCTGGCCGCCAGCCTAAAGCCGCTGCTCGAGATGAACGACTTCCCAACCATGGAGCGGTTCCTGCAAAAGTATTACAAGGAGATGACGCCGGAAGACATGGAGAAGGTCCTCCAACGCATCGAGGCCGAAGTGGAAAAGCAGTATGGCATCCGCCCCCATGTTCGCGATTTGAAGCCGATGGACGGCGTGGAATTTGTCTATTGCCTCAACCTGACCCGGTGCATTGGCTGCCGCAAATGCGTCCATGCCTGCGTGGCCGAGAACAACCAGTCCCGGAACCCGGAAATCCAGTACATCCGCGTGCTGCGCCTGCCGCACGGCTCGCTGGACATTGAAAAAGCCGAGCACAACTACGCTCCCGAGTCGGTCCCCGAGAAAGGGTACTTCTACATGCCGGTGCAGTGCCAGCAATGCAAAAACCCGCCGTGCGTCAAGGTCTGTCCGATCCATGCCACGTGGCAGGAAACCGACGGCATCACGGTGATTGACTACGACTGGTGCATCGGCTGCCGCTACTGTGAAGCCGCGTGTCCCTACTGGGCGCGGCGTTTCAACTTCACCAAGCCGTCCATACCGAAGGAGCGGCTCAATCCCGACATGGCCTATCTGGGCAACCGCCCGCGACGCCAGGGCGTGATGGAGAAATGCCATTTCTGCATCCAGCGCACGCGGGTGGGCCGGTACCCGGCGTGCCTGGAAGTCTGCCCCACCGGCGCGCGGAAGTTCGGCAACATTCTCGACCCGAACAGCGAAGTCTCCTACATCCTCAAAAACAAGCGGGTGTTCATCCAGTTGAAAGAGGAATTGGGAACGTCGCCCCGTTTCTTCTACTACTTTGACGTATGACGCGCGCGATTCGGAATTATTTTGTTTTTTTGTGGCGTTGTGCGCGCATCGCGTTCGTGGGCGACTGGCGCTACTACACGTGGATGGGGGCGCTGACGGTCTTTTGCCTGCTGGGACTGCATGCTTACGCCCGGCAATTTGCGCAGGGCCTCATTGTCACCGGCATGAGCGACGAGGTTTCGTGGGGTGTTTACATCGCGAACTTCACGTTCCTGGTTGGCGTGGCCGCGGCGGCGGTGATGATGGTGATTCCCGTTTACATTTACAACAACGAGGAACTGCACGACCTGGTCATCTTTGGCGAGTTGCTCGCGGTGGCGGCGATTCTCATGTGTCTGGCATTTGTGACGGTGGATCTGGGCCGCCCCGACCGTTTCTGGCACCTCATTCCCGGCATCGGGCAGTTTAACTTTCCTGCTTCCATGTTGAGTTGGGACGTCATCGTCCTGAACGGCTACCTGCTGCTGAATGTTTACATCTGCGGTTACCTGCTTTATTGCCGCTATCAAAAGAAGAAAGCGGCAAAGTGGTTTTACATCCCGTTCGTTTTTATTGCCATCGTCTGGGCCATTTCGATTCACACGGTCACCGCGTTTCTTTACGTTGGCCTGGGTGGACGACCGTTTTGGAACTCGGCCATCGTCGGTCCGCGCTTCATCGCTTCGGCTTTCGCCGCCGGCCCGGCCCTGATTATCCTGGCGCTGCAAGTGGTCCGCCGTGTCACTGCCTCCGCTCCCGCGGGCGAGACCGCCCGGCTGCGGGAAGGCGCGGCCGTGCCGGGGGCGGCGATGTGCCGCGCGGCCACCCTCGACGACCTGGAGCTGCTGGCCCGTCACCTGCCCGAACTGGCATCGGTTTCGGCAGAGGCCCGCCAGAACAGCCTGGCCGGCGCGATGGTCCTGGAAGTGGGTCCGGGCGATGCCCTGTTGCACCAGGGAGCAAAAGACACCGAGGCGTTCTTTGTCCTGAAAGGACGCGTGGAGGTGTTCCGGGAGGAAAGCGGGCGTTTCCGGATCACCCGCAGCGTCGGCCCGGGCGAACAGTTCGGCGAAACCTCCGCCCTCGCCGGAACCCCGCGCGTAGCCACGGCCATCGCCGAGGAGCCCGCCCGGGTCCTGCGCCTGCCGGCAGACTCTTTGCGCAAGCTCATGCGGAACCCCCAGATGAACCGGATTATCCGGTCAAGGATGAGGGAGCGGCTCATGATCACGGATCGCGGCCTGCTCACCCTGCGCGGCATCGTGCAAGTTTCGATGCTCATTAACGTCTTCCTGCTGATCAACGAAGTTTTCAAAGAGTTTTATTCCGGCAATCTCCACGTCGCCTCCGCCAAATACCTGTTTCTTGGTTTGCATGGTTACCACGCGCTCGTTCCCTGGATCTGGACGGCCATCGTGTTCAACCTGGTCGCGATGGTGCTGCTCGTGCTGCCGTTGAGCCGCAGTTTGAAGTGGCTCAACGTCACGTGTGTGCTGTGCATTGTCGGCATCTGGATTGAAAAAGGGATGGGATTGGTCATCCCCGGGTTCATTCCCTCGCCGCTGGGCGAAATGGTGGAATACTCGCCGACGCTCAACGAAACGCTGGTCTGTTTCGGCATCTGGGCTTTCGGCCTGCTTTGCTACACGGTTTTCCTTCGCATGGCGGTGCCGATTCTCCAGGGCAAACTTTCCAAAGCGAACGAGGGACAACCCGAACCCGCCACCGGTGCCCCCTCTTTGAGCGCCGCGGTCAAACCTTGAGAACCGTCACCTTATGGCAATCCAACTCACCGCCGAAGACGCCCGGCAATCGCTCAATGGGCACGTGGCCGCGAAAGGCAGGGAGATTCGGGCGAAGTATGGTCCGCACATCGGCTGGAAGGAACTGTTGCGCATCATGGCGGATCGTGCGTGCGTGCGGTATCCCTGCGAAATTGTCTTCGATGCCGGGCCGTTGAATCCGGGCGAGTTCGCGCATCCCGCCGCCAAGGGAAAACGTCCGGAGGAAGGCTTTACGATGTTCGTCCATCCGGTTTTCCTGGCGCAACTGGGGCGCGTGCCGCACCTGGTTCTCTACCAACTCGTGCTGGTGAACTACGGCGAATTCGCTTCAGCGGATGACGCCGAAACGTTCGGAGCCGCCGTTTTGGGCCTTTCCCGGGACGAATATTACCGCACCCTTTGTGAAATGGCTGGCCGGGTTTGCGGCCCGGCCGCCTGACCATTAGCAAGCACGGCAAGAGCATCAGTTGCCCTTTTTAACAGCGTTAACCCATGTTTAGCCCTTGCGAACCGGGGCCTCGCGCGCTACCGTTGCCGCCGCGAAACTTGAATCGTGGATTGATGCTGGCGTTCACCCGGCCGGTCATTCGGCGGGCAGCCGCTCAAGCCGCAATTTGAGGAAAACCCGCACTGAATTGATCCATAACCAGTAACTTGAAACTTATATGAAAAAACTACTCACACTCAGCATCGCGATCATCGCGGTTTCGGCTCTGTCCGCCAGCGCGGCGGACGCCAAGGCCAACTACGAAAGCAACTGCGCCAAATGCCACGGCGCGGACGGCAAGGGACAAACCAAGATGGGCCAGAAACTTGGCGTGAAGGATTATACCGACGCCAAGGTACAGGCCGAGTTGAAGGATGACGCGGCGATCAAGGCCATCAAGGAAGGTTTGAAAGACAAAGATGGCAAGACCCTCATGAAGCCGGCCGAAGGCATGTCGGACGACGACGTCAAAGCGCTCGTCGCTTACATGCGGACATTCAAGAAATAGCGAAGGTCTCCCGGGCAGACGGCTGTTCCGGTCACTGCCCATATAGAATTGACCGAGGGGCCGGCTCCCGGCGCAAGGCAGCCGACCCTTTCGGCAAATCTTTTTTTTGATTAGCAGCAGAGAAATTCAAACATGAGCGCGGACAATCCCACGCCCTCCGGCCAACAGCCCTCGCTGCTGCGCAACTGGCTCAGTCTGACCGGGTTGGTCATTGTCATCGGCAGCCTGTTTTCGTTCTTCTTGTTGTTCCTGCTGGACGCGATGGCGACGTTCTCGAACCCGTACGTCGGCATTTTGACGTACATCGTGACGCCGGGGTTCACGATGATGGGGTTGGTGCTGACGATCATCGGCGCGCTGCGCGAACGGCGCCAGTTGCATGGCGCCCGCGGGCTGATGCCGATGGTGGTCATCGATCTCACGCGCCCGCGCGACCGCCGTGTGCTCGGCTTCTTCATCGGCGGGAGCCTGATTTTCCTGCTGCTCAGCGCCATGGGCAGCTACCACACCTATCATTTCACCGAATCGGTCCAGTTCTGCGGCCAGACCTGCCACACGGTGATGCAGCCGGAATTGGTCACCTACCAGCACGGCCCGCACGCCCGCGTTTCCTGCACGGAGTGTCACATCGGCCCCGGAGCGACGTGGTTCGTCAAAGCCAAGATTTCCGGCACCTACCAGCTTTACGCCACGGCCTTTGACAAATACCCGCGCCCGATCCCCACGCCGATCAAAAACCTGCGTCCCGCCCAGGAAACCTGCGAGCAATGCCATTGGCCGAAGAAATTCGTCGGCAACCTCGAACGCACCTACAACTACTTCCTCGGCGACGAAACCAACACGCCCTTCACGCTCAGTCTCCTGATGAAAGTCGGCGGTGCCGACCCGACGCACGGGCCGGAAGGCGGCATCCACTGGCACATGAACGTCAAGAACAAGGTCGAGTACGTCGCCACCGATGTGGCGCGGCAGAAAATCCCCTGGGTCCGCATCGTGGACCCGCAGGGCGTCGTCACCGAGTTTCGGACCAAGGGGTTTACGAACGACCCGGCCAGTTTCACGATCCGCGCGATGGACTGCATGGATTGCCACAACCGGCCGGCCCACAAGTATCAAACACCCAACGACGCCGTGAACCTCGCCATCAGCCTGGGCCACATCGACCGCACGCTGCCGTGGATTAAGACCAACGCGGTTTACGCGCTGACCCGCGACTTCAAGACCGAGACTGAGGCGTTGCAGGGCATCGCGACCCATTTGGCTGAACGCTATCCCAACGAGCCGCGCATCCGCCCGGTCATTGATGTCGTCCAACAACTGTACCGGGACAATTTCTTCCCGGAGATGAAGGCGAGTTGGAAGATTTATCCCGACAACATCGGCCACAAAAACTGGCCCGGCTGCTTCCGCTGCCATGACGGCAAACACCAGACCGAGGATGGCCAGCGGACCATCAAGGCCAACGATTGCAACGCCTGCCACACCATCCTCGCGCAAGGCAGCGGTGACGAGTTGCTGCAACTCTCGCCCGCCGGCCAGCCATTCAAGCATCCCGGCGGGGACTACGACCTGACCTGCTATGACTGCCACACCGGCGGACTGTAACACCGGGGTCCAACCCCGGTGGGGCGAGGCTCCTGACGAGCCGTCGCCTTGGTTTGGTGCGCCAAAACCGGAACTGGTAGGGCGGCGCTGCTGCGCCGCCGGGCATGATGGCCGCGCAGCAGAGACTGTCTCAAAACTCAGTTTTGCTTCCTCCTCGCCCCGTGAGGAACGAGCGGGGAGAGGATTGAGGAGAGGGGAATTCCCAATAAAA
>OLKY01000181.1_pt1 | contig 96029 bp, 90 predicted proteins | sample 1604231 | NCBI WGS metagenome assembly OLKY01 (sample SAMEA104055716, study PRJEB20765) | soil metagenome | biome: Arctic tundra; feature: Polygonal ground; material: soil | place: USA | collected 2011-09 | depth 0-0.5 m
CCGGACCGTTCGCGGAAGCGACCCGTTTCATTCGGGGAATGATTCATGGATTCCGTGCTGCAACTCACACCGAAACAGCGCGGCGAACTTTTCATCGCCGCCGCGCAACAGGGCGGCATTGACACGGTGGTGTTGGAAAAAGATTTTTGGGTTTGCTGGACATTGAAGAATTGCAACGCGCCCGATGAAACAGCCGTTCCACATTGAACCAGACTGGCGTTGGGGCACCGCCGAGGGCAGTCGGGAATTCGACCGCCTGCTCGACCGCAGCTTGTCCTTCCGCGAAAAGCTGGAGTGGCTGGAGGAGGCGGAAACCCTCACCCTGCGTTTGCGCGCCAGCCGCGAGAAAACCCGAACGAGGAAACCCAGGTAATGTAACAATTGGGTGGCGGCAATTCATTCCCATGATTGAACGGCCTGGCTGGTAAATCATCCAATACCCGCCGGATGAACCGTCAATGACCCATTGAATTTCGGCAGGGAAAATTAGCTGTGACAGGAAAACATCCGCGGCACAAGTTTGGCGTTTACAGACCGGCTGGCGTCAAAGAGTATGGCCCTGCATAACCTGCATGGAAACAAGTGAACTTTCAGCCGCGAATACCGTGGTCGACACGGATACAATAAGCCTTCCCAACAAAACACGGGACCGTCTATTTTGCGGCTATTTTCAGAAAATGTAAATTATGTCCCGATTCCGACTTGCGGTGCATGGTGTGGCTTCAGGGTATGTGATGCTGGCGGTGACCGCGGTTTTCGGACTGGCTTCCGTGCCGGTGGCGCTGCATTACCTCAGCAAAGAGCAATTTGGCCTTTGGGCGTTAATGATGACGCTGGTCGGCTACCTGAACCTCGTTGACGTGGGGATGTCGGGTTCCATCGCGCGTTTGTTGATTGATTTCAAGGACGATCGTGACGGCGGACACTATGGCAGCCTGATCAAGACGGGATGGCTGGTTTTGCTGACCCAGGGGTTGATCGTCCTTGCCGCCGGACTGGTTTTTGCGAAATCGTTTGCGTGGCTGATGGCGATACCGGCGAATCTGCAGCCGGATTTCATCCAATTGATGAACCTGCAATGCGGCGTCGTGGCGCTGGGCTATGCGGTGCGCATTTTTGGCCACCTGCTCACCGCGCATCAGCGGATGGACCTCGCGAACTACGCCGGAACGCTGGCCCCCCTGGTGAACTTTGCGGCGCTGTGGATTTTCTTTTTCTTTGGATTCGGTGTGTTCAGCCTGGTATGGGCCATGCTTTGCTCAACGCTGGTCAATGCGGCCATCCAGTGGATTGCCTGTGAAATGTGGGGGTTCTTCCCGCGGCGCGGCGGCTGGGGGGCCACTTCGTGGACCCGGTTCAAGGAAATTTTCAACTACGGCCGCGACCTCTTTCTGATTTCGGTGGGCACACAGGTGATTTTAAGCAGCCAGACGATGATTATCACGCGCCTGCTGGGTCTGGAAAATGCGACGGTGTGGAACGTGGCCACCCGGACCTTCAACCTGCTCCTCCAGGCGATGACGCGCGCGGTGTTTTCATCGTTGAGCGCGTTTTCCGAGATGATGGTCCGTGGCGAACGGACGCGGCTCCGGGAGCGCTATCGCAGCCTGGTTGTCCTCGTCGCAAGCTTGAGCGTGTTCATGGGCGTGAGTTTTGCCCTGTGCAACAGCCTGTTTGTCACGGTCTGGACTTCCGGGCGCATTCTCTGGCCGCCGCTGAATGATTTGCTGCTGGGCGCCTGGCTGGTGGTCCTCTCCGTGCAATGTTGTCACAGCAGCCTGATCATGACGACCAAGCGGATCGGATTCATGCGTTTTGTTTTTTTCATTGAAGGCGCGGTCTATGTTGTGCTCGCCGTTTTGTTGGTGCCTGGTGGCGGCCTGCCGGCGCTGATTGCGTGCTCCATTTTCTGCGGCACCACGTTCACCGGGGCGTATGGCGCCTGGCGGGCCAGCCGTTATCTTGGTTTCCCGTTGGGCGAGGTGGTCTTCCGTTGGATGAAGCACGCCGGCATCGTGTTGCTGGGTTTTGCGCCGCCGGCGCTGTTATGCTGGTGGGGAACCAGCGGGTTGGAGGCGTTGCCCCGGCTTGCAATCAACGGGACTTTGTCAGGAACACTGGGTTTGTTCGTGCTGCTGCGTTTCGGGGTGCCTCCCGAACTTCAGGCGGAATTTCAAGAGCGCGCCCCGGCAAAGGCCGGCTGGCTGCTCGCAAGGATTTTCGGTCGGCGTCCCGCCGTGGAATCGTGAGCGCCGAATGACAGTCGCCGCGCTGAATCATTTGTTGAATGTAGTCCTCAACGCCGCGATGGGGCAACGGAGAGATTTGTGCTCGACTCTTGGGACAAGTTCGTGTTCTGTATTTTCAATACAAAACACCAGCTCCGCTCATTCAATGGAAGAAGAACTTTCTTTGATTCAACACCTCAAACCCGAAAGCCCGGGTTGAAGAAGATGAACCATACCTGTCAGATCTGTTTGAGCAGCGCCCGGCATGAAGTTTATAGCTGCCAGGAAAAAATGTTCGGTTGGGGTGATGAATTCACTTACTTTCAGTGTTCCCAATGCGGTTGCCTGCAAATTGCCGCCACCCCCCCCGACCTGGGACGTTTTTATCCGCCGGATTATTACAGCTATCATTTGCAGCCTTTGCCGCAACACGGATGGAAATCCCGGCTGGCCGCCGCGCGCGATTTTTCGAAGGCGACGGGCACCGGCATCAGGGGAAGGTTGCTAAACCTGTTGGCGCCGGCTCGACCCGATTTGGCTTCGCTGGCCGAGGTTCCGGCGCGGAAGGAGATGCGCATTATTGACGTGGGTTGTGGTCGTGGGCAATTGCTGAGTATTTTGCATCGCGCCGGCTTCAATCATTTGTCCGGGGTGGATCCGTATTTGTCGGAAGACATTGAAGTCCTGCCGGGATTATATGTGCGCAAACAATCTCTGGAGCAGGTGTCGGGACCATTTGATTTGATTATTCTTAACCATGTGTTTGAGCATGTCGAATCGGGCCGGCAAATGCTGCAGACCTGCCGTCAACGGTTGAGTGCTCAAGGGAAAATCCTGCTTCGAATTCCAACGCCTGAATCGGACGCCTGGGAGCACTATCGTGAAAATTGGGTGCAACTGGATGCGCCGCGGCACCTGTTTCTCCACACCCGCGCCAGCCTGCAATTGCTTGCGGAACAAACGGGTTTAAACATTGGTAAATGGGTGTGCGACTCCACCGATTTTCAATATTGGGCCAGCGAATTATATCGAAAAGGGGTGCCACTGAATGGTGCGAATCTGGAAAGTTACTTTACAAAGGCGGAGCGGAAGGCATTCGTCGCAAAATCGAAGGTTGCGAATGCGCGCCAGCGTGGCGACCAGGCCACAATCATTTTAAGCCTGCGGTCAACTTGACGGAATGCCTTTCCCGGCTCTGGCGATTGTGTTGGACTTTTGGCGCCGCTTAAGGCTCATTTTCAAGACCAAATTGACTTTCAACATTGTTTAATGGCCAAGCCAAGTCATCCCAGAATCGTCTGCCTGAGCAACACTTATGACCAGCACTACCACGACTTGCGCGGCGAAAAAGTGGAGCGATATCTGACGACGCCTTATCGGCGGGATGTTTTGCGGTGCCTGGAAATGGCTTCCGGCCGGGAGTTGATCGTGCTCTCCTCCCCGCCCAGGTCGGAGGAACGGCGTGCCGGAAAATGGCTGCCGGCGGTGGAGACAAAGTTCTCCACGCACCGGCAGTTTTTTTGCTGCAACTGGGACATTCCCAAGTTGCGCATTCCGCTTTCATGGATTTTCTATGCCCGCCACGTCCTGCGCCACGTTCGTTCCGGCGACCTGGTGGTGATTGACAACTACGAATTCAATTATATTGTCGCCGCCCGGCTGCTCCAAATCTTCCGGCAGGTGACATTTCTTCTCGTTTACCTGGACGGGAGGCATTTGATTGATCGTTCGTGGCCCTGGGTTTTGAGCTGGCTGGCGGAAACCGGCGGGCGGGGTTTGCTGCGCGGCGCGTTGTTGTCAAACCCCGCGCTCGGGAACCGTTTGCCGGATGCCATGCCCAAGGAACTGGTGCCGGGGTTCGTGCCGGATAAACTGCCCTCCGGGCCGGGTATTCCAGACGGGGAAGTGCGTTTTCTATATACGGGAGCGTTGGCTTACAGTCACGGCATTGATTTGCTGCTCGAAGCGCTTGAACACCTGCCGGAAAAGGGCTGGCACCTGATCATTGCCGGACAGGGACCGTTGGAAGAACAAGTGATTCGCCTGGCGCAGGATCCGCGCTGGCGCGGCCGGGTGGAGCATCGTCCAGCGATGCCGCCGGAAGCTTTTGAACGATTGCTCGGTGAAAATCATGTCGGGCTGAATTGCCAGAGAATCTCGGACCCGATTTCCGGTGTGACGTTCCCATCGAAAGTGTTCACCTATTTGTCCGCCGGGCTGCTGGTCATCAGCAGCAAGGCCGGGTGCGTGGAACAAATTTGCGGCAACGCTTGTTTCTACTACGAGGGCGAAACTCCGGAGGCGCTGGCCGCCGCCATGAAAGAGGCGATTGAAAATCTTCCCGCCATCCGGCGGAAACTCAATCCGTCCGCCGTCTGCGGGCATTATTCGTTCCAGGCCGCCGCCGCGCGCATTGAGCGGATGTTGAAGACGATTGGAGTTGCAAGATGACCGGTGAGAAAACACCTCAAGTTTTGCTGGCCACCTGTGGCTCGTCGTATTTGCGCGAGGACGGCGCGGGCTTTTGAAGATTGAGGCGCGTTGGCCTTGAGGATTGTGCTCGACTCCAGGTGGCGGTTCGTGTTGTATATCCCCCAATCGAACACGATCTGAGTTCATTCCATGGTACTGGCAACTGTGATTTCCTTCGCATCAACGCCGCTTGGCAAAAGCCCAATTTGTGCCGCCCGTGAGCGTTACTCGTTCGCGGCAACCACCACACGCCTGTGGCCAAGATTGAGGACATCGGGAGCAGCAGAATGACCGCTAGAAATCCTCCCCAAATTTTGCTGGCCACTTGCGGCGCAGGGTCTTTGCCAAGGGCTGCCAAAGGGTTCGAGGCCAGAGATGCGCTCGCCGGTTTGTGGATTACCAACAAAAACAGCACCCAGGTTAGCCAGAAAAAATATCGGCGCTGCTGGCCATTTCATCTGGCCATGAAACCGTTTTATCATTTGGCTCCGCAAATTTGGACGGAGCACGCCTTTTACGCCTTTTTCCCGATCTGGCGCGCTTGGCTGCACTGCCAGTCGTGGCCGCGGTTTGATGTGGTTCAGGCCATCATGGGCTTTGTGACCGAGCCGTTCGATATGGCGGACCGGCGGGGCGCACTCAAGGTGGTTGATTTCCAGGATGGTGTTGAGGGCTTTATTGTTCGAGGCCGCGATCCCAAACACATCGCGGAGGCCATGATCAAGATTGTCGGTGATCCCGCGATGAACCAGAAAATGGGCGAAGCCGCCTATCAAAAAGGCGCAAGGCACAACACTTGGCAGGATTACGGTGACCGGGTGCTTAAGGCTTTGTCCGAGCCAAATCCCGGGTTGAAATACCACGCCGGCATCCGGCGTTGCGCCACAGCCGAGTTTGACGCGCGGCGGATGCGCGCCGTGCTTTATGAATGTTTCCAGAAATATGCCTCGGTTTCCCGTGCATAATGCGAACATTAAAAGTTGTCTTAAAGATTGGATTTGATTGCGGTAAACTCTATTTTCCTCACCCAATAATTATGTTGCACAAATTCCGGGTCTTAAAAGCGCTCAAGGGGAATGCCATTCGGCAGACGCGCATTTTGCTTGGCATCAAGAGCCGTCCCAAAAAGCCAGTGCTGTCGCTTCCCGTGGAGAGAATTATTGAACTTCATTCGTTGATTTGCCGGCGGTTGACCGATTTATGGCCGATCGGGTTGGATTTGAAAGGAGAATCGGTTTGTGAAATCGGGCCGGGAGATTGCCTTGCCTCCGCCGCTTTTTTTGTCGCCAAGGGCGCGCGCTACGTGGATTTGGTGGAGTTGCAGCCTACGGTCGTGAATAGAAAACAATTTCAAGTCTTGTCGGCGTTAAAAAGCATGGGCTTCCCCATTGATCTCAACGTCATTTCCGACGGCAATGCGCTGGCGTTGAACAGTCGATACGTCAGTTATCACAAATACCACATGGAAGATTATCAGGTCGAAAACCAACACGGCTTTTTGTTTTCCCACAATGTAATGGAGCACGTGGAAGATTTGGAAGCGGTTCTTAAGGCTGCCTATCGCGCTTTGCGACCAGGGGGGCGGATGCTTCATGTGATTGATCTGGGTGGCCATGGCGAATTTGAGGATCCGATGCCGCCACTGGATTTTCAGACGTATCCCGACTGGCTTTTTAAGTGGATGTATCCAACCCATTATAGGAACACCCGGCGCTTTTTGGAAGATTATCGGCAGGCTGCAGCAAAGGCTGGCATTAGGAACGTTGAAATCCGACCGCTGAGAATCGCGGATAAATCCTACGTCGAATCCATTCATAACAAGCTGCGGCCGGCGGCTCAAAGGCAGCCAATCGAAGACCTTGCTGTAATTGAATTTACCCTGAGTGCGGTCAAGTAATTCCGACAGTCAATAATGACGGCTTTACTCCCACCCCCGCCGGCGTTCAACGTTCCGCGGCGGGCGGGTTTGGCGCGCACCGGCTGCGACATGACGAAGGCCATCGTGAAAAGGCAGATTACATTTTGCAGAATCCCGTTCGGAAGAAACGGGTTGCCCGCCCGGAAGAATGGCCGTTCGTTTATTTCGGCGATGGTGAATGAACGCAATTTGACAGGTAGGGACGGCGCGGTGCAACGTGTGGCAGGATTATGCCGACCGGTTGCTGGCGGAGTACCAACGCCGCTTGTCATCCCGGCAGCATCAAAGTTTGCCCCGGTAAATTGTCTCGAACCATTCTTTTCTCGTAGCACCTGATGTCAGCCAGCTCTGATCAATTTCCGATTTTGAACAGGGCCTGGTAACCTCGGCTGCCACAAGAGGAGGCATTTTTGAACAGGCTGTTCGTCGGAGCCGGATTTGATTGAAACCTGTCGTGCAATCTGGTAAACTCTGTGTCAATGAAAATCGCCTTCCTCACCACGGACGATCGGGAGCACCAACGATGTTACACTGAAACCGTTCCTCGTTTCCCCGTGGGCTGCACGTCGCTTTTTCAGGGATTTGAGCGATTGCCCGAATTGGAGGTGCATGTTGTCTCCTGCACGCAGCAGCCCATGGTGTCGCCGGAAAAACTCGCGCCCAACATCTGGTTTCACAGCCTGCACGTGCCGAAAATCGGATGGTTGCGCACCGGCTACCAGGGGTGCATCCGCGCGGCGCGGCGCAAACTCAAGGAGTTGAAGCCGGACGTTGTCCACGGCGCGGGGACGGAACGGGACTGTGCCATCAGCGCGGTGTTTTCGGGGTTTCCCAACGTGGTGACCATTCATGGCAACATGGCTGAGCTGGCGCGTTTGTTCAAGGCCCCCATCGGCAGTTTCTACTGGCTGGCGGCGCGGTTGGAAAATTTTACCCTGCGGCGGACGCGCGGGGTATTGTGCAACTCCACTTATACTGAAGGACTGGTTCGCTCCCGCGCCCGGAAGACGTGGTTGCTGCCTCATGCGTTGCGAAGCGCTTTTTTTGAACCCATCCCGGAAACCGCTTCACGGTCATGCGTCCTGCTGAATGCGGGGTTCGTTGTCCCCAGAAAGCGCCAGTTGGAACTGTTGGATGTGGCGGAGGCGCTGCATCAACGGGGGCTGAAATTCGAGTTTCGTTTCATCGGTTTCATTCCCCCAGCCACACCGTATGCGGCAGCCTTCCTGGAGAAAATCAAACCCCTGACGGCAAAAGGCTTCGCCCGTTTCCTGGGTGCCCAGCCGGAAAATCAACTGGTCCGGGCCTTTGACGCGGTGGCGGGTGTCATTCATTTCCCCACGGAAGAGGCCTTTGGGAATGTGGTCGGGGAAGCCCTGGCGCGAAATCTCAAATTCTTCGGCGCGAACCTTGGCGGCATCAAGGACATCGCCCGGGAGGCGCCGGGGGCGGAATTGTTTGCCCGGGATGATTGGGCGGGATTGACCGAGGCCATTGCGCGTTGGATTGAAGCCGGTCATCCGCGTCCCACGGAAGCCGCTGCCGTCATGCGCCAGAGGTATCATCCCGAAGTTGTGGCGCAACGGCACCTCGAAATTTATCGCGAAGTACTCAGCACGCGCTCATAGACAGTTTTCAGCCGGTCGGCAACCTCCGTCCAACTGTAAAGCCGGATGCGTGGTGCGGGGAGCGAAGGACAACGTTCATAGAATTCACGCAGCACCGCCGCATCCCGATTCAAATTGCCGGTGAAGTAATGGGCTTGGGTGCCAAAACGTTCGCGCGCCCACTTCAACGGCGGCAACAGCAGCGGCAGACCGCACGCCGCGGCTTCATGTGCCACCAGACACCAATTTTCATACTGGCTCATGACCACCGCGCCACGGGCTTGTTGCAGCAGCGCAATCATGGCTACCGGATCGGCGACGTGCGGCTGGTGTCGCACCCATTTGCCGTCAACGAACTTTAGAAATTCCGACCAATAAGGATCATTCTCCGAATAGGGCTTCCCAACAAAGAGCGCCGGCGCCTGCGCCCGGCGTGCGAGCTGGGCAAGGGGGATGCAATTTTTCTGTTCCCGGATGGTGCCCACCGTTACGAGATAATCACCCGACCGATTGCCTGGCTGGGCCTTGAGGAAAACTTCGGACAGTCCGAGCGGCACAACCGAGATTTGTTCTGCCGGGACGGCATAGACCAGTTCCAGCACCCGGCGCTCGGCCTCTAGGCCAACCACATTGTGCGCACAGGCGTTGAAGGAACGCCAGGCCAACTGTCGCTTGATTCCCTCACCAAATGGCAACTTAAGAATCATTCTTACGATCCACCCTTGCACACGCAGTCGAAAGTTGGTGCGGTTGCAGGTTGCGGAGAATAGATTGGTCATGACAACCGGAACGTTTTTGTGGGCACGCGCCATTTCGATGTGCTCCAGCGGTGCCACTCCAAAATTATGGATCAAATCGCCTTTTTGCGAATCGTCCCACCAGCGAAGCGGTTCCACCTCCAGACCGATGGACTGCAAGGCCGCCTGGGTTTGTTCAACCTGGGTTTGCATTCCGCCATGCGCCAGCGCGAAAGGGAGGTTGCAATTGATGAGGATTTTCATGGCGAGCGACGATTACGAAATCTTCAAAGTTGCCGACGGTAATGGATATGGTGAAAAAGCAGGGCCGATAGGAGAAGGCCTCGGGCCATTTCCGATTTTGAGCAGGGCCTTGTCACTTCAGCTCTTGCAGACCGAAATCCCTTCCGCCTGGTGCAACGGACAAAATCCGCCCGGCGGCAGTAATTCGCTTGCCGCCGGTTTGTGAATTCAAATAGAGTAAGCATCGTTGTGCGATTGATGTTTATGCTGCCTGAAAAGTCTGGATTTGTCAGTAATGAATAACGCCACGGCCATTTTGCGCTCGCTCGTCATCTTTGCGGTGATTGTGCCGCTGGCGTTCTTTGTTGGCTATCTGCTTACCAACCCGTTGAATTATTCGTCGTTTTCCATTTTCGGTGTGCTGGCGCTGATCCTCATTTCCCCAATATTGCTCCGCTGGCATCATCCGGTGCTGATGTTGAGCTGGAACTCGGGTGTGACCCTTTTTTTTCTGCCGGGACAACCCCAATTATGGCTGGTAATGGCCGGGATCAGCCTATGCATTTTGCTAGTGGAGCGGGCGTTGGGAGGAGGCATCAAGCATGTTATCAGCGTGCCGCAAGTGATGTGGTCTCTAATATTCCTGGTTGGCGTGGTGTTGGTCACCGCCAAGCTGACGGGGCTGGGGTTGCGGACAATGGGCGGCGATGTTTATGGCGGGAAACGTTATGTCTATATGCTGGGCGCGATCATGGGTTATTTTGCCCTGTCGGGACACCGGATTCCACCTGAGCGCGCGGGCTTGTATGTCGGGTTGTTTTTCCTAAGCGGCCTGGCGTCAATCATCGGCGACTTTTCGCCGATAATGCCTTCAGGGTTAAACTTCATCTACTGGTTTTTCCCCGCCAATCCGTATTATTACTGGATGTCAGCGGCGGGGAACCAAGTCACGCGCCTTGGCGGGGCGATGATGGCATCATTCGCCATTTTCTCGTATATGATGGCGAAGTATGGGATCCGGGGGATTTTTCTTTCCGGCAAACCCTGGCGTTGGGTGGTGTTTTGTCTCACGCTGATTTATTCGCTTTTCGGTGGATTTCGAAGCCAGGTTATACTTTATGCCTTGATATTCGCAGTGCAGTTTTATCTTGAAGGTTTGCATCGGACGAAATTGTTGCCGATTTTTGCTTTCATCGGCATCTCGATGGCGGTGTTACTGGTTCCTCTGACTCCGCATTTGCCCTTTTCATTCCAACGATCCCTGGCCTTTCTGCCATTGAAGATTGACAGGACGGTGCAGCAGGATGCCACAGGGAGCTGGGAGTGGCGGGTTGAGATGTGGAAGGCGGTTTTGCCGCAGATCCCCCAACACCTTTTGTTGGGCAAGGGATTCGCGTTATCCTCAAGAGATTTCGATTTGCTCACGGGGACCGATGCCGCCATCCACGTCGGTTCCGACTTTGCGGAAGACCAGCTTATGGCATTGGCTGGTGGTTATCACAACGGTCAGCTTTCCGTTATTCTGTCGTTCGGCATTTGGGGGGTTATTACCGTGATCTGGTTTTGGGCTGCAAGCATGTGGGTTCTGCGCCGCAACTATCGTTACGGCGATCCGGCGCTGCGAACGGTGAACACGTTTTTGCTGGTCACCTTTGGCGCGCGCATCTTGATATTTGCATCCATTGATGGTGACATGTTGTTTTATTGCGGGTTGCTTGGATTGAGCATCGCGCTCAATGGTGGTGTGTGCCAGCCTGCGCCGCAAACGGTTCAGGTAAAACAGGCGCTCGATCTGGTAAAACCTTTTCCGCGGCCACGCCCGGTTTTTCAGCGATAAAAGAACCGGTCCCCGAATGGCCTTCACAGCGCCGGCTTTGAAATCCAAACTGCTCATCGTTGAATTATGGGGACTGGGCGATCTCGTCATCGCCACGCCGTTTTTGCGCGCGGTCGCGGAACGGTTTGATGTCACGCTGCTGGCCAAGCCCCTCGCGCTCGATTTACAACCCCGCTTCTGGCCGGGTGTGAAAGTTGTCGCGTTCACCGCGCCGTGGACGGCCTTCAAAAACAAATACCAGCTTTGGCGCTGGCCGTGGCGCGCATTTTTCCGCTTACGACGGGAGTTTAAGTCCCAACATTTCGCGGTGTGCGCTTCGTCCCGATGGGATCCACGCGATCATTTGCTGATGGTTTTTCTGGGGATGAAAAAGCGCCTCGGCTACCCGCGATCGGGAAGCCAGAAACTTTTAACCCAGACGCTGACGCGACCGGAACTCGGATTGCATCGTTATGAACAATGGCGGACGCTGGGACAGGCGCTCGGGCTGACGCTCCCGCCCCGCCCGACGATGTTCCATTCGCAGCAGGCGAAGCGGGTGGACGTGGTGGTGCATTCCGGAGCGGCCCGGGGTTTCTGCATCTGGCCGCTGGAACATTTTCAGTGCCTGCTCGCGCGCCTCCGATCCCAAGGTTACTCGGCGCGTGTGCTCTGCGATCCATCACAGCACGCTCAATGGCTGCGGCTGGGGGAGCCAGACACGCTCGCGACTCAAACTGTGACAGAACTGATGGCGCAGATGGAAGATGCGCGGGTCTTTATTGGCAACGATTCCGGCCCGGGGCATCTGGCGGCCTTGTGCGGCGTGCCCACGTTCACGTTGTTTGGACCGCATTTGCCCGAGGGTTGGGCACCCCTGCATCCGGCGGCGGAGTGGCTTCCTGGAAGGCCCTGTCCCTACAAACCCTGTGAAGACTACTGCCGCTTTGGGGTGCATCATTGCATGGTGGACGTGGACGCGGAGGAGGCGTGGATCAGCATTGAGCCGTTTTTGAAGCGGCATTGCGGACGCGTGGCAAAATGATTCGTCCGCGTTTGTGTCTCATCGCCAGCCAACCACCCGCGAGTTTCACCAAACCACTTCTGGCTTGTCTGCCGCATGCGAAACCGACACACTCGCACTTCGTTTTCCAGCCGGAGCCGGAGGCTCTGATGTGGCGTTCCAGTAGCGGCCCGGCAAGATGGCGTTATTATGAAATATTTGATTACGGGCATCACCGGATTCGTCGGTCCGCATCTGGCCAATCTTTTAATTCAAGAGGGGCATGAAGTTTTCGGTCTGATCCGGCATACCAATGGCCGGCAAACGGACATAATGGACATCGTGCCGCCTGGGGATTTCGAGAAAATCACCTTCCTATACGGCGATCTGGTCAACTTCCGCATCATCAACAGCCTGTTCCGGGAACACCGGTTTGACGGCGTGTTTCATCTCGGAGCACAGTCGCATCCGCCCACCAGTTTCGCCGATCCCTTGGGCACCTTTGAGGCGAACATCATGGGCAGCGCGAACCTGATCCAAGCTGTCGCTGACAATCAACCCGAGTGCAAATTCATGTTCTGCAGCACCTCGGAAGTTTATGGCAACGTGGGGGTGGATCGGCGGAAAATCAAAACCACCGACATGATTATGCCCGCCAATCCGTATGGGGCGAGCAAAGCCGCCACGGATTTGTATTTGCAGGAACGGTTCCGCAGCAAAAAAATCCGGGGCTTCATCACCCGCGCCTTTTCGCACACCGGCCCGCGCCGCGGCCGGACCTTCTCCATCTCCTCCGACGCCTTCCAGTTGGCGAAGATGGTTGCCGGCGATCCAAACCGGAAGTTGCGCGTGGGCAATTTGAAAACGGTGCGCGTCGTCCTCGATGTCCGCGACACCGTCAAAGCTTACTATCTGCTGATGGTCAACGACCAGTCCGATGGCCGTATCTTCAATGTCTGCGGCGACATTCCCCGGGAGATGAGCTATTACACCGACACGCTGATCGCCCTGAGCGGCTTGGAAAACGTCGTGAAAGAAGTTTGCCCGGATTTTTACCGGCCGATTGACATTCATTACCAGCGCGGCGATTGTGACGATCTGGTTCTGCTTACGGGCTGGAAGCCCACCTACGACATCTCCACCACCTTGGGCGACTTGCTGGCATACTGGGTGAAAAAACTAGACCAATCGGCCCCAAGCAAGCCTTGAGGAAAATGCCGCGAAGGGGGCACAACCCCTTCGCGCAGCTCAACGAAACAGCCCGCAGAAGAAGCCAGCCACGGTGATTTGAGTGACGGCGCAAATTCCCATGATGCGCCTGCCGCGCAGTTCACCCTGGCGCCGAGCAGGTGGAAAAGAAGTTTCAACACGTCAACCGCGAAGTCTAAAAAGAGCGCAAGGCCGGTCAGTTCAAAGCTTGGAAGCCATGATTCTCACGCGTCCAGCCTGCGACAAGACATTTGGCAAACTGTCCCGGCCCAGCAACGCGCAGTCAATCAGGCCGCGCGCGGATGCATCTGGCGGCCTTTTGCGGCGTGCCGACGTTCACGATTTTCGGGCCGCAACTGCCGGAATGGTTCGCGCCGTTGCATCCGGCGGCGGAATGGCTTGAAGGCAAGGCGTGTCCCTACAGACCCTGTTCGGACTACTGCCGGTTTCCAACGCCACATTGCTTATGGGATGTCAGTGAAGAAGAAGTCTGGAAGCGCGTGGAGAAATTTACCGTCAAACATCTGCCAAACCAGCCAAGGCAGGGCTCGCAGTCCTCTGCGAGCCGCCCAAAACACGATTGAACAACGGTGCGCACGGCTTGTCTCGCCGCAGCAAAGCGAAGACGGAAGCGGCATGCCCTGCCAAATTCAGCAGGTTACAGCGGGTTCCACCAGACGGCCGTGGGCTTGGGCACGTCGAAGCGCACGCGCTGCTCCAAGCTCTGCCGCGTGTAGATGGCATAACTTGGCCGGCTTCAACGAAAAATGGCCGGCGGCCAGACGCCGCAGGCGGTGGTGCGTAATCCAAAGCGGCTTCAATGCCCGGACCCATCCCGCCGGCAGGGCCAGGGTTTCTTTAAATTCCTTGGTGGCGCCGGGACTGAGACACAGGTTGTCGTCCGAACAGGAATCCTGCGCGATGGGTTCGAGTTCGACGCCTTGCTGGTCGGCCACGGAGGCAAGGCAGAGTTTGAGCCAGTTGGAATGGCGGAAACTTGGCGTGATGATCGAAAAATTCATGCGGATTTATCCCCGCGCCGGCTAAAGATCCTTGCGGCGGATTTTGAGCTTGATGGCTCCCGGAATCGCCCGTTGACCGGCCAGGACAAGGTAGCCGCCCCCGCCGGCGCCCGACAGTTTCCACCCCAGGGATTTTCCGGCGTATTGTTTGATGGCGGTCCGGACGTTGCGGTCCATCATTCTTGGAAACATGCTGATTTGCGCCTCGAATGAAGCGCGCATCTGTCGTCCAAATTCCTCCTCGTCCCGGGTTAAGATGGCCTGCCAGCAGCCATCCGCCGCAGCGGCGAGAGCGCGAACCCGCGCGGGCGTGACCCGGGTGTCCTGGCGAACCCGGAAATCGGACTGGCGCGGCCCCAGCGTGACCAGATGGAGGCGCTCTTCAATCCAGCGCAGGATTTCCTCGTCGTCCACCGAGGTAATCTTGTTGGGCCAGTATTCGCCGCGGTAGTCCAGGCGGTTCAATCCCGGATAAACGATGCCGATGGCATCCTGGGAGCCGGAAAATTCCCGGGTGCCGGGCGGGTTCTCGTAGGAAAAAAGCATCCGGGCCGTTTTCTCCCGGTCCCCGCCGGGAAGATCCGTCTGCCACAATTCGATGGCCCTCCGCCGCGAACTGGAGGCCATGCCGCTGCGTTCGTTGAACTCCATCGTCGGCTCGACCGAAATGGTCAGCACCGGCCCGGCTCCGTGTCGGGATACAAACGCCTGGTCCAGCCAGCCGCCGGCCAGGTCGAGGCGATAAGGGATCCGGCATTCCTTCCTTAAACTGGTTGTGGATCGGGCAGGGAGATGCTCCCGCGGATTGCGCCGGAGGACGACATATTCAATGCCTAGGCGCTCGCACAGTTGCGCCTTGGCGGGCGTGTTGCCATCCTCGTTCACCACGAAGAAGGCGGGCGAAACCCGCCGCAACTCCTTCAGGAAATCCATGATGCCCGAACCGCTGTTGATGTAGCACGCCTTCACGTGTTTCAACGCTTCGAGCAGGTATTTGCGTTCTTCCTGGGTGGTCACCGGGTAACGGCCTTTCAATTCCTTGAGGGTCCGATCGGAGCCGATCCCCACATGCACCTCGCCCAAGCCCGCCGCTTCTTCGAGAAAACGGACGTGCCCGCTGTGCAGCATGTCGAAACAGCCACTAACGAAAACTTTTTTTTTAGGCATAAGGGAATCTCAAGGTTCGGCAAGGGAAAAGTCAGCGCGATTGAAACGGTTTTTCCGGCGCGACTCGTGTCATAGGATGCGGCATGATAAATCCCCTTCACCGGCTGCAACCAGCAAATTGTTCCTGGTTCGCCACGGCCGTTTTGCCCGCCGCGGCCGGGTTTGACGTTTGCAGGTGAAGGGGGGCTGAAGTTTCATTTTCGCATGGCATCGGCGCCCCGGTCACATCCGGTTCCACCAGATTCCCGTGGGTTTGGGCGCATCAAGACGCACGCGATGGTCCGGACTTTGCAGCGTATAAAAGGAGTGGCTCGCGGGTTTTAAGGAAAAATGACCGGCGGCCAGGCGGCGCAGGCGGTGACGGGCAATCCAGACTGGTTTTAATGCCCGCACCCAACCCGGGGCCATGGCCAGAGTTTCCTTGGTTTCGCGGACGGCGCGGGGGCTGAGAAGCAGGTTGTCACCCGTGTCGGCAAAGACGGAGGTGAATTCATCGCAGACGGCCATCGGCACCTTGTTTTTCATCAGGGTCACAAACCAGTGAAAATCCCCCACCGCGCGCCAGCGTGTATCGAAGAAGATGCCGCGTTCGTGAATGACCCGCCGCCGGATGAAAATCGAGGAGGTGAGAACTGAAAAGCGAAACCAAACGTCCTGCGGGTGCGGCATCAGCGCGGGGCGATGGCAGATGTATTTTCCTTCGCCGTCGGTGACGATGGTGCCGGCCAGCGCAACTTCGATTTCGGGATGCGCTTCAAAAAAATCATGGACGGTCTTGAGCGCGCCGGGCAGATATTGTTCGTCGCAATTGAGATACGCGAGGATGTCGCCTTGAGCGCGGCGGTAACCGCGGTTGATGGCGTCATACATCCCGCTGTCTTTTTCAATGAACGCTTTCACGCGCGGGTCGTGCGGCAGCCAGTCCTGCGTGCCGTCGTCAGAACAGGCATCCTGCACGATGTGCTCGAGTTCGACACCTTGCTGGTCGGCGACGGAAGCGATGCAGAGTTTCAGCCAGTTTGAATTGCGGAAGCTTGGCGTGATGATGGAGAATTTCATGCCGGGATTTTTAACGCCGGTTTTGCCTGCTGGCAAACCGCAGGGCCGCCGTGGTCCCGGCCCGTGTGGACAACCCGTCACTCAAGGGTGGAGGGAGCGGGAATGTTGCCCGTCGGCGAACGGTGTGCGTCGAGCCAGCTAGTGACATTTTGTTCATTGGTGATTTCGCCGCGGAGCATGGCCAGAATCAAATCATGCGTCAACACGGTGTTGAATTGCTGCGAGTAAGTCATTGGCTCACCGCCCTTGGGTGGTTTGACCAGAAAGGGCACGCGCATGTCCCGCTTGCCGTCATACCAGCGCGATTGACGCCAGGAATGGTCGGCAGCCAGGATGACCCAGGTTCTGTCCCATTCCCCGAATGCTTCCATCGCCTGGCGGAGCGCGCCCAGTTCATGGTCGGCCAGTATCAGATTGTTGAAATAGCCTTTTGCCTTGGACATGGGCAGGGCGGTCATCCGATTTTTTTCCGGCAGATAAACGCCGGGCCGGTGCGGCGGCGGCAAATGGAGGAGCATCAAACCATAGGTCCGGTTGGTGACGACGGCAAGGGACGCCGTGAAGCTGTCCTGACAGATTTTAACGAACAACTGGCGGGAATGAAGCGATCCCACTAACGAACCGATTTGCTGCCGCATTTCCGCGCCAAAGGTGGCCGCCCGCGCCGGATTGAATGAGGGGAGAGGATACCACACGCAATAATTCAACGCGCGGCCCAACATGCGGTCATACGGAAGATACCAGCCCACGAGGGCAGTATTGTAGCCCAAGGCGCGCGCTTCGGAAAAAACCGAGGGCAGCGTGCTCCATCCGGCGACCATTCCGGTGTCGGCAAACATGACGCTCATATCGCAGGTGTTATTGCAAAAGACGGTTGTCAGCCGCTGCCCGATGATCACGGAAGGCATCGAAATAATTGTGCCGTCGGCCGGCGAATAGGCGTCGCTCGCGCTCAACGATTCGTTCCGCAGGCGGTCAAAATCGGGCAAGGGCACGCCGGCCGGCCGTTGTTCAAAGGCGAGGCGGTAATCCATTTCGTCAAAAATGATCCAAACCACGCGCGGCCGGCCTTCATGAACCGGCACGGGCGGCGGCAGCACGACCGCCCCGGCGCAACTCTCCAAGTGCATGATGCCGAGGCACACGAGAATATTTTTCGTAATCATGAAAAACGCCAGCGGCGAGACGATCCCCATGGCCACTGCCGTCGCGTGCGCGACCCGTTGGTGTCGCCACACCACCAATGCCAAAACCACCGCCGCACCCAGCATCACCATCGGCTGCTCGAAAAACGCCAAGAGTTGATAGTCCGTGATGTTCAGCATCTTCATGCGGATGAAATCCACCGGGAACAGCAGTGGAACAAGAAACAACAAATCAAGCCCCAGCCGCAACGCGCGGTTCTGAAACCGCCGCCGCGCCTGAATTCCCAGCCAGATGACCGCCGCCAGCCCGAAGATGTTCGCCAGCAACGCCAGCAGCAGGACGGGCGTCGCGGGCAATTTATCATAGAAACGATCCTGGTCAAACAGCAGATCAAAACTGGCGTTGAGAAAACAAAAATTCGCCAGCGACACCGCGACGATCGCCTCCTTGATTTTTTGCTTGAGCGAATGCGGCAGGGGAATCGTTCCCTCATCAGGCTCCGGCGCGAGAGCGTTGCTGGCGGGTCGGTTCAATGGAGCCCGCCCTTCCGTTTCAGGCAATACATCCGGCGCTGCGTGCCCGGCAGCGCGAGCGACCGGACAATTTCAAAATACGGCGTGCAAGCCTGCTCGAAAACCGTCGCGTTCAGCGAAGCGTGCAGAGCCGCGCGCCCCCGCGTCAGGCGGCGGAACATTTCATCCTTAGGTTCAACAAACTCAATCACAAGTAACGAATTGGTTACCTCATAAGCCAGCCGCAGAATTTCTTCAAGCGGAATCCGCTCCGTCACCAGCAGATGGTGGATCAACGCCAGCATCAGCACGCCGTCGAACGCGCCCGTCGCGCGGTCCAGGAACGACGGGCACTCGCCGTTCCGCCAGCCGAGCGCCGGGCTGGGGTGCGCCAGATTCACGACCAGCGGCAGGATGTCCAATTTTTGTTCGCGCGCACGCCGCCAGATCGCGCCGGCGCACGCCGCATCCAGATCAACGGCCACCACTTCCGCGCCCGCTTGCGCCGCCAGCGCGCTGAAATGGCCGGTGTTCGCGCCGGCATCCAGCACGCGCGCCGGTTTGAACTCGCGCAACGCCTCGCTCACAAATTTTTCCTTGGCCGCAAACGCCGGGTCGTCGTAGCTGTGCGTGGCCATATAATCCGACCACACCGATTTTTTTTGTGCGGCCGGCTTGAGCGAGTCCAGCGTTCGTTCCAGGCGCTTGAAAAGGGATTCGAGGATGAACTGCGCCTTTTCCGGGTTCGCCAGCAAATGCGGCTGGTAAATTTTTTGATCGTCCGGGTCGGCCCGGCGCGACAGCCAGGTTGGAATGGAGACGAGCGAGAGCGTTCGCGGCTTGATTTTCTCCAGCGGCCCGCAGAGGCGGTAAACATCCTCCGGTTCAAGTCCGTCCCGGCGGGTCGTGAAAATTTCCGCCAGGGACAAACCCCACCGGCGATTGGCCAGCAGCGGCAGAAGAAACGTGCGGACAAATTGCGCGTGCGGTTTCCAAATCGGATCGCCGGGGTGGCGGCGTTCAAACGACAGCGCGTCAATGAAGACCGGTTCACTGCCGCGAAACAAAAGGTTGCGCGGGGTGGCGTCCTTCAACCCGAACCCGTCCACGAGCGCGGCTTGGGCGAGTTCGAGCGTCAAACGACCGGCAGCCCAAAGCATTTCGGGCGGCCATTCATGCGGATAACTTGGAAAAGGAATCCGCTCATGCTCAAAAAAGACCGCGCCCTTGGGCGGCGCGTGGAAAACCGGCTGCAAGTCCGGCGATTCGCGAAGCGCGGCGGTTTCATCTTCGTTCAGGCGGCGGGTGGAAACAAATTTCTTCCCGGCGATGAACTGGCGCGCGCAATTGGTTTGCAGGAATTTTTCGAATTCAGAAACGGCATCTGCGGCGACGAAGCGCAGCACGCGGCCATTAAAGGAACAACAACAACCCGCCGGATCGCGAAATGATGGCGCGGACGGTGGCATTACCGGACATCAGATTTGGCTTTCCTTGTTTCTTTGGCGGGAATTTCCGCAACGATGTCCGAAGGTTTCTGACTGCGCCCGAACATTTTCCGAAACACACCCACGATCCACCGCCGGGTTTTTTTCAGGTAGAACAGCAAGCCGACAAAAGCCGCTATGATGGTTTGCCAGAGCAACGCGCCTAATCCAGGATCTATGTAGGCAATTATCATAATAATCAAAAAGCAAATTAGCCAAAAAATTTTAAATAACGACTTCGACGCGGTCAACACCATTTATTTACATTAATTTGCTTTGCCGGGGTGTCATTTCTGGCGCGGAATTTCTGCGCGATGGGAATGCGCCGGCCCATGCCGAAGGCGCGCGGCGACACTTTCAGTCCGGGCGCGGCCTGGCGGCGTTTGTATTCGCTGAACGTGACCTTGTTGATCACGTCGTTGACCACCGTCGCGTCGAACCCCCGCCGGATGATTTCCTCCTTGCTCAAATCTTTCACGACGTAGGCGTCCAGAATTTGGTCCAGGGTTTCGTAGGGCGGCAGCGAATCTTGATCCTTTTGGTCCGGCCGCAACTCCGCGCTCGGCGGCTTGGTGAGGGAAGCTTCGGGGATGATGATTTTCTCGCGGCCCGCTCGCGATGCAGGGTCGGAGTTGACCCAGCGCGCGATTTTATAAACGTCCGTCTTGAAAACGTCCGCAATCACCGCCAGCGCCCCGCACATGTCGCCGTAAAGCGTGCAATAACCGACGGCCATTTCCGATTTGTTGCCGGTCGTCAGCACCAGCGCCCCAAATTTGTTCGACAGCGCCATCAAGGTCACGCCGCGCAGCCGCGACTGGACATTTTCCTCGGCTTCATTCGGCTTGGTTCCGGCAAAAACTTTTGCCAATTGTTTTTCAACCGATTGAAAGACGGGTTCAATCGGCAAAACCTCGTAGCGAATGCCGAGATTTTTTGCGAGCGCCTCGGCGTCGCTTAAACTGCCTGCGCTCGAATAACGCGCGGGCATCGAGACGCCGAGCACCTGGTCCGCGCCGAGCGCGTCCGCCGCGAGCACGGCCACGAGCGCGGAGTCAATCCCACCGGACAGACCGACAATCACCGATTGGAAACCGCATTTGTGAACGTAATCACGAATACCGAGCGACAGCGCAGCAAATAATTGCTGCTCGCGCGGCGGGAAACCCCTCACCCGGTCCCGCTTTGCGCGGACCACCCTCTCCCCATCCGATGGGGAGAGGGACGGGGTGAGGGGCGCTTGTTCCTCATCCAAATCCGCCACAAAAATTTCTTCTTCAAAACCTTTTCCGAGCGCGGTAATTTCGCCGCGCGAATCCAGGGCGACACTATGGCCGTCGAAAATCAATTCGTCATTCGCGCCGACGAGATTGACCTGTGCCAGCGGCACGCGCTCGTCGCGGGCCACCCGCTGCAGCATGGCGAGCCGGGTCTTTTCCTTGCCGTCGTGCCACGGCGACGCGGCAATGTTAAGGATGATTTCCGCGCCCTGCCCGATGAGTTCCTTGATCGGGTCGCGGCGGTAAAGCCGTTCCGGCCAAAAATCTTCGTCGTTCCAGATGTCCTCGCAAATCGTGATGCCGAGTTTGCGGCCATTGAACTCGAAAGGGGCGGTGCTTTTGGCCGGTTCAAAATAGCGGTCTTCGTCAAAAACGTCGTAAGTCGGGAGCAGGCTTTTGTGCGTGCGCCAGATGATTTTGCCATTTTGCAAAACGGCGGCGGAATTGCGGAGCGCGCGTCCGGGACGTTCGGAATTTTTGTCAACGTAACCAGCACACAGCGGGATGGCCCCGACACTTTTTGCCGTTTCCGCGAGTGCCGCCAGATTGGCGTCAACAAAATCAGCGCGCAGCAGCAGGTCGCGCGGCGGGTAGCCACAGAGAAACAATTCCGGCGCGAGGACGAATTCCGCGCCGAGCGCGCGGGCTTTTTCGTAACCGGCAATGAGCTTTTGCCGGTTCGCTGCAAAGTCGCCGACCGTCGAGTTGAGTTGGAGCAGGCCGATTTTCAACGCTTTGAGGGTAATCGCAACTGGCAATTCCGCAACGAATTTGCTTGTGGAAGCGGCGGCCTCCGGGATTTGTTTCATCCCGAACTCCGAAGTTGAATTTCTGCGTTGGCGGAGTGCGGCCGTCCCGGCCGCAGCCAAGCGGGGTGGGCGGGCGGTTGGGAAATGTTCCGTGGCTTGAAGGAAGCCAGTGGCTGCGCCCGAGGACGGGCGCACTCCGGCCTGGCCTCGTCCGCCCCGCCACCACCGGCAACTTCGGGGTTGGTTTTATTGCCGCCGGACAGACGCCTGAAAGCCGGGTGAGGGCCGGATCGAAACCAGCCGTTGAATGGCAGTCATGCGCTCGGTGGTCAATTTCTGAAACGTGAATTCCCGGGCCCGGGCCATGCCCCGGGCGCGCAGATGCGCGGACAGTGGGCCGCCGATGGCGAGCTTCCGCAGCGCATCGGCCACGACATCGGCATCCTCGAAATCAACGATCAGGGCCTCGTCATTGGTGACTTCATGCATGATGGGAATGTCATTCACCACGCAGGGTGTGCCACAAGCCATCGCTTCAATCACACAGCGTCCGAACGTTTCCTCGCGGCTGGCGAGACAGAAGGCGGCCGCCTGCCGGTAGAGCGGGGCGAGTGATTCGTCATCAATCCAACCCAGGAACTTCACGTCCTGCTCGACCCCGAGGTGTTTCGCCCGTGCCTGGGCGGCTTCAAGGCCGTTGAGCCAGTTGCCGCCGGCCATGACCAGCGGGTGTCGGCGCCGCGTTTCCGGATCCAACCGGGCATAGCCCGTGATGAGCCGCTCGGCCTGTTTGTAAGGATAGAAATTTGAAATCCAGAGGAAATAGCCCGGGTCAATCCCGAACTTGTCCCTGATCCAGTGCGGTTCATTTGCCGTCGCGTCGGGGTGGAAAATTTCATGTTGCAGGCCTTCATAGCTGATGGCCATGCGATCGTGAAATTCGGGATGGAGGGACAACACCTGGTTGGCGGTCCATTGGGAATTTGTAATGACCAGATCGGCCTGCGGCCAATTGTGTTTTATCATCGAATTTCGATAGAATTGGCGCAGAAGTCCCAGACGATTGCGCTTGTCCAATGTTTGCAAGGACAGCACGTGCATGACCGTGGGAAGGCACTTGCGGGCTGGCACGAAACCCACGGTTAACAAGGCGCTCGCACCCCATTTACGTGCCACCGCCGGCACCTGAAAATGATCAGCAAAGAGGCGGCGATTGCGGTGGTCATTGGCCGGAAAATCGCGCACCACTTCAACGCGCGGGTCGATCACCTTCCAGTCTTGATTTGGCCCGGCAAAAATCAGCCACGACACGTCCGGAAAAAGATCCAAAGACCGTGAAACAAATTCATGAAAGAGCGTGCTCAACCCGGTTTTACGCGAAGGGTTTTCAGCCAGAATGGTGAGGGCCAGTTTCAAGGTTGCCGGTGGCATCCCGGTTCGGAATCCGGACGTCGCGGGTCCGGAACTTTCAAGGCTGTTTAGCAACCGACCAAGCTCGGCAAAGCCATCCACTCCGCCGTCGGCGAGAAGTACAATGCGCAGGGGGAGGAGCTTCTCGGCGTCCGGACGGTTGGAATCCGACGGCACGATGCTCAGGTCGGCACGCTTCATCAGGCGATAGGTAATACTGCGGGTGCGAATCTGGACGGCGGTTTCCAGCCATTTGGCCAGTCCGGCATTCTGCCAGTGGAAGATGGTTCTTTTGAAAAAGGGACGGCAGACCAGCATGACCAGCCAGTCGCGATGGAGTGCGGCGCGGTAGCCGGGGGCGGGCACATAGTAAAAATGGGTTATCCCATATCGGAACCGGCACCAGATGGCCTGCAAGCAACAAAACAGAAGCGCCACAACCCCGCCGGCCGGGAATTCCCCGTTATCTCCTGGAGTTTCGGCAGAAGGCGCGTTGACGTGATAACACTCGATGCCGGACGGGTTGGGCGATCTATGTTTCCGCCGGTCGCCGCCGAAACTGTCCAGCATCAGCTTCACCACGCTGCTCTGACGGTTGTACGGCGGCGGCACGTGGGCAAAAACAAGCAGTTTCATCGGCGTCATTTGCAGTCACAGCCTATCGGACACAGCGTGGCGCTGACAGAATTTGTTTGATTTTAATGGCGGGGTCACGTTTCATTATTTCCCGGCACAATGAAAATCCTTATTACCGACTCGCGTGGATCAATCAGTTCCGGCCAGAATCGGGCCTTCAGATCCTTCGCAACGGGTTTTGCCAGCCGCGTCACCGCGTATGACTTGGCGGCTGCCTGCAGGAACGGCGTCGCGATCGCAAGGTCGCCCACATTCCACAGTTCCATCACCAGCAATTCGGTTTCGCACTCACGCAACGGACAAAAGGTGATGCCGGATAGCAAATTGGTCCATCCCTGGCCAGATTATTCTCTGCCATTATTAAGCTGCCGTTATTAAGCTTGTGTTTGGAAAAGGCGGTTTCTATCCTCACGCCCGTATTGTTGGGCGCCAGTTACACAAACATGAAGACCGATGATTCCTCCCCACCTCCGAAGTGTCAGACGGGACAAGAAGATTTCTACACGGACACTATGGCCTGGCTTCTGGAACGCGGAGTTCTTCGCAAGGACATGAAGATTCTCCTCGTTTGCGGGGGCCAACTGGACCGGGATGTCCTGCTGGCAGCCGGTTTTGAGAACGTCATGATTTCAAATCTGGACAGCCAGATGAAACCGGGCGCCTTTGCTCCTTTTGCGGCGTGTGTTCAGGACGTGGAGGCACTGACTTACGGGAAGGATGAGTTTGATTTTTGCATCGCCCATAACGGCCTGCACCACTGTTACTCGCCGCATCGGGGCATGTTGGAAATGTACCGCGTCTCCCGGCTGGGAGTGCTGGTCTTTGAACCCCGCGATTCCCTGCTCACCCGGCTTGGCGTGAGGCTGGGATTCGGCCAGGAATATGAAACGGCGGCGGTGGCGGCCAATGGCTGCGTCGCCGGTGGCACGCGCGATACGCCCATTCCGAATTATGTGTACCGGTGGACGGAACGGGAAATCGAGAAATCCATCCGCAGTTACAGCCCCTGGGGCAAACCCGGCTTTATCTACCGTCGCGGATTGAGAGTGCCGTGGGGCCGCCTGGAGGCTATGAATAGCCGGATCTGTTATCTGCTGGTAAGGACTCTGCTGCCGCTGCTGCGCCTCTTTTTCCACTGTTTTCCGGGCCAGGCCAATGGTTTCGCCTTCGTAGCGCTCAAGCCCAAGATTCCTCAAGATTTTTTCCCCTGGCTCGAACTGAAAGACGGCCATCCCGTTCCCAACCAGGAATGGATGCGGAAACAGTACCACTTTCAGAACCTGCCGGAAAAAAAGCAGTTCCATCTCCGCCCAATTCGACATCACCCAAGGCACTGATCTCCAGTGCGGACACTCCAAAGCTTGGGGGCAAATCGACACTGTTCTTAACGAAGCTGGCTTGACCGTTCGGAGTTCCGTCCCGCCCCACGCCGCCTCAAAAAACTCAAACGTTAATCCCTAAAGTTGACGCGTATGAGCCATCCTGGCAGCGGGCGGTTCAAAACGCGCTGCGGATGTGAATGTGGGCAAAACGGAACCCAAGAAAGTTTTTTCGCGCGGGCTGAAAACGGACTTGGGCTGGCGTTTTGATTTTTACCGGATATACTGCCTGGGAATTGTTTATGTTCATCGAACGGGTCAATGTCCTCGGCGTCGGCATCAGCGTGCTGAATCTACAGACCGCGCTGGCGGCCATCGCCGACGCGGTGCGCGCGCGGCGCAAAGGTTACATTTGTGTGAGGGACGCACATGGCGTGATGGTGGCGCAGAAGGACGCGGCGTTCCGGCGCATTTTGAATGAGGCGTTCCTTTGCACACCGGATGGAATGCCGATGGTTTGGATGGGCAAATTGCACGGACATCGTGAAATGAGCCGTGTGTATGGGCCGGACCTGATGTTGGACGTGTGCGCGTGGAGCGAAAAAAATCCGTGCCGCCACTTTTTGTTCGGCGGCCTGCCCGGCGTGGCGGAGCAGTTGCGCGACAAATTGACGGCGCGTTTTCCGAAATTGCAAATCACCGGCTGTTACACGCCGCCGTTCCGTCCGCTCAACGCGGAGGAGGAAAAACAATTGCAGGAAATGGTCCATGCCGCGCAGCCGGACATTTTTTGGGTCGGCTTGAGCACGCCGAAACAGGAAAAATTCATGGCCGAATTTCTGCCGAAGCTGGACGTGACACTGATGATCGGCGTGGGCGCGGCGTTTGATTTTCACAGCGGACGGGTCCGGCAGGCGCCGCGCTGGATGCAGCGCAGCGGGCTGGAATGGTTTTACCGGCTGGGCTGTGAACCGCGCCGGCTGGGAAAACGCTACCTGAAAAACAATCCGTTGTTCGTGCTGAAAATCGCCGGCCAGCTTTCCGGCTTGAAAAAATACCCGCCGGCCTGAAGCCGGAACCAGCCGGTCCCGCCACGAATTTCTGTCCCGCCGCGAATTTGTTTGAGCAAATCCCATGGTTTTGTTATCTGAAAGCTGGAACCACACACAAATGAACGGTAATCAAACCAAAGCACTCCCGGCGGACTGGCGGGCGGACACGGTCGCCTGCTGGCGGCGGTTGCCGAACAAAGTTTTTTTCTTCGCGCTGCTGGCGGCGTGGTTGCTGCTGTTCCAGTTTTGGGGAAATTCCATCCTGGGTTACGTCCACACGTCGTCCTTGTTCGTGTGGCTGGACGAAGCCTACAACAGCGCGATGTCCGTCGAGGACGCAGGCCATGGCAATTTGATTCCGTTTCTGGTCGTCGGAGTTTTTTGGTGGAAGCGGCGGGAGCTGCTCGCGTTGCCGCTGCAAGTCTGGTGGCCGGGAATTTTGATGCTCGTGGCGGCGCTGGGGCTGCACGTCGCAGGCTATCTTGTGCAACAGCCGCTGCTTTCGGTCGTCGCCCTGTTCGCGGGCATTTACGCGTTGATGGGGCTGGCCTGGGGACGCGCCTGGTTGCGGCACAGCGTGTATCCGTTTTTTCTTTTTGTCTTTTCCATCCCGCTCGCGTCCCATCTGAATTTCATCCTGTTCCCATTGCGGCTGCTCGTGAGCTGGCTGGTGGAAATGACGTCGCACCTGCTGGGGATTGACGTCATCCGGCATGGCACGCAGTTGACCGATCCGTCGGGGGCTTACGGTTACGACGTCGCGGCAGCGTGCGGCGGCATGAGAAGTCTGGTCGCCATTTTCCTGCTCGCCACGATTTATGGTTTTGCCACGTTCCGCACGCCGGGGAAAAGAATTTTTCTGATGGCTTTGGCGCTGCCGTTTGCCGTCCTCGGCAACATGCTGCGGCTGTTGCTCATCATCCTCGCGGCGGATCTGGGTGGCCAGGAATGGGGCAATTACATCCACGAAGGCGGTCCATTGGGAATCATCAGCCTGCTGCCTTACGTTCCCGGAATTGCCGGTCTGATCTACGCCGGGCACCGGCTGGAACGGCGGGGGGACAAAAATAAATCCGCCGGCGGGGAGCGCGCATGAAGCACCAAAAATGGCTGGTATTTGTTGTCGCGCTCGGGCTGATGGCCGGCACGGCGGGGGCGCTGACGTGGTTGCGGGCGAACCAGAAACTCGGCAAGCCCGGCATCAAGGCGATGGCCATTCCCGGCAGTGTGATGATGAAAATTGAACTGCCGGAGCGTGTGCTGGATTTCACCTCCACGAACATGCCGGAGCCGGAGGTCGTTGTGGGCTATCTGCCCAAGGACACGAGTTATGCGGGGCGGCTTTACACCGCGCCCGACGGTTTGCAAATCAACAGCACGATCATTCTCATGGGCGCGGACCGGACGAGCATCCACAAGCCGGATTACTGCCTGCCGGGCCAGGGCTGGAGCATCAATGAGAAAACCGTGGTGAACATCCCGGTGGCCGGCCCGCAAAATTATCAACTGCCCGTGGCGAAATGGATTATCGGCAATGTCTACCAGACGCCCGACGGTCAGAAACACGAAGTGAGCGGGCTTTACGTTTTCTGGTTCGTCGCGGACGGCGAGCAGACGGCGGATAATTACCAGCGGATGTGGTGGCTGGGGCGCGACTTGTTGCGGACCGGCGTTTTGCAACGCTGGGCTTACGTCTCATTTTTTTCCGTCTGCGCGCCGGGCCAGGAAGACGCGACGTTTGAACGGATGAAAAAATTGATTGCAGTGACGGTGCCGGAGTTTCAATTTGTGCCGGCGTCAGGCAGATGAAAACCGATTCCGATGGTTGCCGGTGAAACAGCCGCCCGTCTAAAAAAACATGTTGCAACGCGACCGCAAGATTCGCACCCAGGTGCATCAGATCACTGACGCGTGCCTTTTCGCCGCGAGCTTCTGGCTGGCCTATGCCTTGCGCGGCAACCAGTCGTTCATCGACTGGCTGGGGCTGGACGCCATCGCGCCGGATGCGTTTGGGCAGGTGGTGTGGCCTTATTTTGTGCTCGGCTTCGCGGCACCGCTGGTGCTGGAGTCCCAGGGATTTTACAACCGGCCGGCAGTGAATTCGCGGGCAACGCTGATCTGGCCGTTGTTGCGCGGTTCCTTGATTATCACCGTCGGCCTGGTATTGCTGATGTTCTATTTTCGCATACCAGCGCCGCGTGGCGTGTCGTTCATCTTCATTATTTTCAGTTGCTCGCTCGTGTGGGGGAAGGAAGAATTGCTGCTGGCCGCCCTGCATAGCCGCCTGGCCATGGCGCAATACCGACGCCGCGTCATCCTGGCCGGGAACCGGCCGGAAACCGCCCGGCTCCGGCAGTTGATCCAGGCCCGCGCGGGTGAAGAAATCGAGATTGTCGGGGAATTCAACCTCGCCGATGCGCCCCTGCCGGAACTGATTGAACTGCTGCACGAACATTCCGTCAGCAGTGTTCTCCTCAGTGCCAAACATGCCAATTTCGAGCGCGTTGAGAGCGTCATCCAGCTTTGCGAGATCGAAGGGGTCGAGGCGTGGCTGGCGGCGGATTTTTTCGCGCCGCAGATTGCGCGCGCCAGTCTGGATGAAATGTTCGGGCAGCCGCTGATCGTGTTCCGCTCGGCACCGGAAACGTCCTGGCAGATGCTGGCGAAACTGACGCTGGATTTCTTCGGCGCCCTGGCCGCCCTCCTCGTGTTTGCGCTGCCGATGCTGGTCATCGCGCTGTTGATCAAGCTTACCTCGCCCGGCCCGGTTTTTTTCCGGCAGCAGCGCTCCGGCCTCAATGGCGCGCCGTTCTCCATCTTCAAATTCCGCACCATGACGACCAATGCCGAGCAGCTCCAGCACGAGCTGGCCGCGATGAACGAGATGACCGGCCCCGTCTTTAAAGTCACCAACGACCCGCGCATCACGCCGCTCGGCAGAATTCTACGCAGATACAGCTTTGACGAACTGCCGCAGTTTTTCAACGTCCTGCGCGGTGAGATGAGCCTGGTCGGCCCGCGCCCGCTGCCCGTGGACGAGGTCAGGCGTTTCAACGACCTGGCGCACCGCCGCCGTTTGAGCGTCAAGCCCGGCCTCACCTGTCTCTGGCAGGTCAGCGGGCGCAACAAAATCACCGACTTCAAGGAATGGGTCCGCCTCGACCTTGAATACATTGACAAGTGGTCGCTGTGGCTCGATTTGAAAATCCTGGTCCGCACCATCCCCGCCGTGCTCATCGGCACGGGCGCAAAGTAAAATGCCAGTTTGCCTTTGATGAAAAAAAAGCAACCGACATCCGTCGTCACCGGGGCCGCCGGATTTCTCGGCTCGCACCTGGCCGATTTGCTCCTGGCGCACGGCCACAAGGTCATCGGCATCGACAATTTCGTCACCGGCTCGGTGGACAACATCGCGCACCTCGGGGGCAGCCCAAATTTCAAATTTATCGAGCAGGACGTCACCGAATTCATCTTCCTCAACGGTCCGGTGGATTACGTCTGGCACTTCGCGTCGCCCGCCAGCCCGATTGATTATCTCGAACTGCCGATTCAAACCCTCAAGGTCGGCTCGCTCGGCACGCACAAGGCGCTCGGCGTTGCCAAAATTAAAGACGCGCGGTTTCTGCTCGCCTCAACTTCGGAAATTTATGGCGATCCGCTTGTCCATCCGCAAACCGAGGATTATTGGGGCAACGTCAACACCCTCGGCCCGCGCGGCTGCTATGACGAAGCCAAGCGCTTCGCCGAGGCCCTGACGATGGCCTATCACCGCGAACACAAGGTCGAAACGCGCATCGTCCGCATCTTCAACACCTACGGCCCGCGCATGCGGCTCAACGACGGTCGCGTCGTGCCCGCCTTCATCAGCCAGGCGCTCAAAAACAAGCCCGTCACCGTTTTTGGCGAAGGCAAACAAACCCGCAGCTTCTGTTACGTGTCCGATTTGATTGAAGGCATTTACCGGCTGATGATGAGCGGCTATGATCTGCCGGTGAACATCGGCAATCCGACAGAACTGACGATGCTGCAATTCGCCGGACAAATCATCCGTGCCACCGGCTCGCGCAGCAAAATTGTCTTCAAACCGCTGCCGCAAGACGACCCGAAACGACGCCGGCCCGACATCACCCGCGCAAAAAAGGTTCTCGACTGGGAGCCAAAAGTCCCGCTGGCCAACGGGTTGACGCAGACCATCAAATACTTCAAAACCAAAGTTTGATCGCACAAGGCAGCGACGGATGCGCTTGGCGATTTGCCGAAACCCGTTCACAATCAATTCGTGTCCGCCGCCAGCAAAATCATTTTTCGCGCGCGCCGGTTTGAATTCGTTTTTCCGCGACCGGCGCTCGTCATGGGGGTTGTCAACGTCACGCCCGATTCATTTTCCGACGGCGGAAAATTTTTTGATCCGGCCAAAGCCGTCGCGCACGCGCTTGAACTGGTCGCGCAAGGCGCGGAAATTCTCGACCTCGGCGGCGAATCCACGCGCCCCGGGGCGGAACCGGTCGGCGAAACCGAGGAATGGCACCGTGTAATACCGGTGGTCGAACAACTGGTGTCGCGCGTCAAAATTCCGCTTTCGGTTGACACGATGAAACCCGCTGTCGCACGCGCGGCGTTGCAGGCGGGCGCCAGCATCGTCAACGACGTGGCCGCCAATCGCGAAGACGATGCGATGTGGAAGGTTGTGGCGGAGTTTCACGCGGGTTACATTTGCATGCATGCGCAAGGCACGCCGCAAACGAGGCAAGCGAATCCGGTTTATGCGAACGTGGTTCGCGAAGTCGGCGAATTTTTCAGCGGCCGGCTGAAAAAATTGAACGCCAGTGGCGTGACGGCTGATCAGGTTGCACTGGACGTCGGCATTGGTTTTGGCAAAACCCTTGAACATAATTTGCAGTTGCTCGCGGCCTTGCGGAGTTTTACAACGTTGAGGCGGCCATTGCTGCTTGGCGTTTCGCGCAAATCGTTCATCGGCAAGTTGCTCGGCACGGATTTAGCTGCACGTCTGCCGGCGTCGCTGGCGTGCGCGTGTCTGGCGGTTGCATCAGGCGTGCAAATCATCCGGACGCACGACGTGGCGGAAACGGTTCAGGCGGTGCGGATGACGGAAGCCGTGCTGGCCCGGAAGAAATAATGTGGACACATCTCCAGATTGGTTGGGGTCCCGCGCTGGAAATTCTAATCCTCGCGGTCGTGATTTATTACACTTGCCGCTTTTTGCGCGGCACGCGCGGCTGGCCGGTGGTCATCGGTTTCGTCGTATTGTTGCTGGCGCTGGCGCTGGTGACGACGATTCTCGATTTGAAGGTGTTGCGCTGGTTGCTCGGCACATTCTCGGCGTTTTTTGCCGTGGCCGTCATGATTATTTTTCAACCGGAATTGCGCCGGATGCTGGCTGAACTCGGCAACTTGCCGCTGTTCGCCAGCGTGAGCGAACAGCGCGAAAGCATCGAGGTCATCATCCAGACGGTCGAACGGCTGGCCGACGTGAAAATTGGCGCGCTCATCGCCATCGAACAATCCATCCAGCTTCAGGAAGCCGTCGAGTCCGGCATTCGCGTGGATTGCGACGCAACGCCGGAAATGCTCGAAACGATTTTCTTCCCGAACAACGCGATTCACGACGGCGGCGTCATCATCAAAAGCGACCGCATTGCCTACGCCGCGTGCATTTTTCCGCTGACGCAGCGGCAGGATTTGAACAAAACGCTCGGCACGCGGCATCGCGCGGCCATCGGCCTGAGCGAGGAAACCGACGCGGTCATCGTGGTCGTGTCCGAGGAAACGGGGATGATTTCGCACGCTTACAAAGGCCAGCTCGTGCGCGGCGTGTCACTGGAGGAATTGCGCGCGTTCCTGACTTCCGTGCTCATGCAATCGGCCAAATCACGCCACGGCGTCGAATGGCTGCGTGCGCGTTTCGGTGAACGGCACAAGCCCGGTTCGGTCGTCATCACCAAAAACGAGCCGCGCCCGGCCTTCAAACAAACGGGCAACTGAATTTTTATGGCAATGCGCGATTGGGTCACAAAAGATTTCGGCTGGAAATTGTTTTCGCTGTTTTTGGCGTTGGCCATCTGGCTGACCGTTCATAAAATTTACGAAGAGCCAAAAACCGCCTCCGGGTTGGCGGTTGGGGACACGGAGACCTTTGGCAATTTGCCGGTGCTGGTCGTTTCGACCGCGTCGGATGTGCGTGATTTTCGGGTGGCGCCCGCCACCGTTGCCGTCAAGGTTAGCGGGCCGCCTGAGATCATGGCCGATTTACAGGCAAATCAAATTCATGCGATGGTGAACCTCACGGACATTCCGTCCGCCCGCGATTTGCGCCGGCGCGTGGATGTTTCGACACCGCCCGGGGTAACGCTTGTGAGTGTTGACCCGCCCAAAGTGGGCGTGATCGTTCCGCCTCCGCCTGATAAAAAACCATGAGTTCCCCAAAAAAAATATTCGGTACGGACGGCGTCCGTGGCACGGCCAACGTCGAACCCGTCACCGCCGAGACCGCCCTCAAACTCGGCCGCGCGGCCGCGCATGTTTTCAAAAATCTCGAACGCCAGTCACGCGGTCGCGGCAAACACAAAATCGTCATCGGCAAGGACACCCGGCTTTCCGGCTACATGCTCGAAAACGCGATTTCGTCCGGCATCCTTTCGATGGGGGTGGACGTGCTGTTCATCGGGCCGTTGCCGACGCCGGGCGTGGCTTACGCGACGCGCAGCCTGCGCGCCGACGCCGGCATCGTCATCACCGCGTCACACAATCCCTATGCGGACAACGGCATCAAATTTTTTCGCGCCGACGGCTACAAACTCGACGACAAAATCGAGGGCGAAATCGAAAATTTGGTTTTCAGCGGCGAGATCGAAAACATCCGTCCAACGGCCGACGCCGTCGGCAAGGCGGTCCGCATTGACGACGCGCTCGGACGTTACATTGAATTTGCCAAGGCCAGTTTTCCGCGCGGCCTGACGCTCGAAGGGGTGCGCATCGTCGTGGATTGCGCGCACGGCGCGGCCTACAAATCCACGCCCTGTGTGCTGCGCGAACTCGGCGCGGAAGTCATCGTTTACGGCAACCAGCCCGACGGCATGAACATCAACCAGGATTGCGGCTCGATGCATCCTGAAGCGATGTGCCGCAAGGTCGTCGAACACAAGGCGCATCTGGGCATCGCGCATGACGGCGACGCCGACCGCGTGCTGCTCTGCGATGAAAAAGGCAATTTGATTGACGGCGATGACATCATGGCCATCGCCGCGCTCGACATGCTCGCGCAAAAAACGCTCGCCGAGAAAACCCTGGTCGCCACCGTGATGAGCAACGCCGGCCTGGAGGCCGCGATCAAATCCGCCGGCGGCAAGGTCATTCGCACCGCCGTTGGCGACCGGAACGTGATTGATGAGATGCTGCGCCACGGCTTCAACTTTGGTGGCGAGCAGAGCGGCCACCTGATCTTCCGCGATTTCGGCACCACCGGCGACGGCCTCGTCGCCGCCCTGCAGATGCTCCGCATCGTGAAGGCCAGACAAACGCCGCTCTCAAAACTGGCGAAATGCTGGACGCGCTTTCCGCAACTCATCACCAACGTCCGGGTGCGCGAAAAAATTCCGTTTGAGCAACTTGACGGTGTGTTGAAACTCGTCGCCCAAGCCGAGACGGAACTGAAATCTGCTGGTGGTCGTGTGTTATTGCGCTACTCCGGCACCGAACCGAAGGCGCGCCTGCTCCTCGAAGGCCGTGACGCAAAAGTTTTGGAAAAGTGGTCGCAGAAAATCTGCGCCGCGATTCAGAAACAGATCGGCGCGTAGTTGGAGTCCAATCCCGCCCAGCGGGATTGTTCAACTCCAAAACACGCTAAAGCGTGAACTCCAACCATCACGGCAGCTTCAAAATTTCCGGACGCAACTGGCCGATGAATTGGCTGGGCAGCCGTTTATCAATCGAGTCAGGCACGGGCTTTTCCAAATCCACGTGACCATCGGCAAAGGTCGCGTTCGCCTTTTGTGAATGTCGGAAGTGACCGTTCGGCTGGTTATTGGCGTTGGAATAATTTGTCTCCAAATCCAGATAATACCATTCCTCGAACATAATGGGGTAAGGTGAATTTTGAGTTTGGAAAGTATTGACCTGTGCGGCGTCGGCAAAGAGCGCGGTATCCGCCGGGTGGGAAACTTTATTTGCGTTCACGGGTTTCTGGCTTGGCCCGGCGAAGAGATACGCATTGCAGCCGTAGCTGAAGATGACGTTCGTGCCTTTGAGTTTGAACTGCGGCGAGTTCCACGCGGGCGACGGACAAAGCCGCACGTCGCTGCCGTGCAGGTACGGAAACAGCACGCCGGTGGACAGGTCAAAGGCACGCTGGCCTTCGGGAACGGTCGGGCCTTGCAGCCAGCCGAACCACCATTGCTCGTCGGCAGTAGTCAGTAGTTCGCGCCGCCTGAAAAATTGATTGGCATTGTCGCCGAGATACATTTCCGTGGCGACGCCGAGTTGGCGCAAATTACTTTCACATGCGGCGCGCTGCGCGGACAATTTGCCTTTGCTCAAAACCGGCAGCAGCATCGCCGTCAGAATCGCGATGATAGCCATAACCACCAGCAGTTCAATGAGGGTGAAGGCGTAGGGGTGACGCATGGGGGGTGACAGGTGACGCGCACGCGACCGGCAGGTCACGTCACCTGCCTTGCCACTTGTCACTTGCCACCGGTCACTCATTACGGTCTTTCGGCTTTCACGCGGTAAAACGCTTTGTCCGCCGGCGCGTTCGTGTCCGGCAAAAACAAATTGGTGCCGTTGCCGGAAGTTGCGGGCGAAACATCCGTCCACGATTGAAAATCCGCCGTCCGTTCCAGGGTGTAAAGCCAGTTGCTGCGACTGAGGAATTGCGCCTGCCAAATGTTGTTCGTCAAAACGCCGGTGAGATTTTGGATCGGCGGCGGCGGAAGCGTGACGACAAAATTATCCACCGTGCCTTGCGCGAAAATGGAGTCGCCGAAGCCATCGTCGGTGTAACTGCTGACGGAAAGTGTGTCGAGGCGGAAGTCGCCGGGTAAGCCGTTGTAAATGTTGGTCAGTGACGTGTAGGGCTGGCCGTCGGCGAGAACATTGCCATTGATGGTCGGCGACCCGGCGGTGTGCGTGAGCGTAATGTGATAAGTCACACCGGGATTCAACGGCTTGTTGTCGTAAGCGAAATAAAAACCGGCGTAACCGGAGTTGGTGTCCTTCAGCGTGGCGTCAATCGAAAAAAGATCTCCGTAATCGTCAGGCGGATAATAATCGAACTCAAAAAGATTCGGCGAATTGCCGCCGCCGCGTGAAAAATCCGCGTTCGTCGCCTCGTAAAAATTCAGCAATCCGATGGCGAGTTCAAAACCATAACCACTGGCGGTGGCGTTGCTCAATTGCAGGTCGAATTCGATGCTGAAGTCGTCGGCGCGCGTGAGAACCGTGCCGAGCGGATGGTAAAAATAACTGTTCGGTTGGGTGGAATCCCAGGTGACTGCGAGATTCTGGTTCGTGGAATCCCACTGGAACAGATTGGTGTTGCCGCAAATCCGCCAGCCGTCCGACAACGGATTGCTGGAGAAGTTTTCGGTAATGGTGGCGGCACCGGAGTGCGTGGCGAACAAGACGAACAGGCCGGCGAATGCCAGCGAACAGACTTTTTTCATGTGCTGATCCTTCAATTTGGTTTCGCGAAAAAATCGCGGAACGGGTTCACGATTGAGAGACCAGCGCGGGGAAGGAAGATGTTTGGCAGCGCAGACATTCTTGTCTGCGGGTTCATGGGACATTCCTGTCCCGTGTCTCAAGAACTGGCGACTGGAAAGTCGCCCGAACCCGCAGGCTGGAAAGCCTGCTCTACAACAAAAAACCTCCAGACCCCGGCAAAACGGAGAATGAAGGCATCCAACGAATCCTGGCGAAAACCGTTCGACAGGCTGGCCCCATCCTTCTCTTTGACGGAGAAGTTGATCCCGCACTTGCGGGACCAGACGAGCACAGCCAAACCGGTATCCTGACTTCGGGCTTATCCTCGCTCCCGCCTTCCCGTCCCGCATTGCGGGACAGTGGCTTTTAGTCGCAAGCGTTGGCTTGCGACTGGGAGTTTGTCGCCCGTAACAGTGGCGCAACCGTCCCGGATTTTCACCGGGTTCCCTGACCTTTGACTGCGATGTTGAATGAGCAAACGCTCATTCGTTTCAAAGAACAGTTTGTTTCTACGCGCAAAATAAAAATCTGCAAGAACAATTTTGGGCAGGAAGTTTGCCATCCCGCTTTTGGGCGGAACTCCGAATGCAAGAAACCCTCATCCGCACTTGCGCCGCCTTGGCTGGGGCAACTATAATAACACCCCATTTTAATTATGAGCACCACACCCATTCACGTGGCCGTCACCGGCGCCGCCGGCCAAATCGGTTACTCCCTCCTGTTCCGCATCGCCTCCGGCGCCATGTTCGGATCGGACCAGCCCGTCATTTTGCATTTGATCGAAATCGAACCCGCGTTGCCCGCGCTCGGCGGCGTCGTGATGGAGCTGGACGATTGCGCGTTCCCGTTGCTTAAGGGCATCGTGCCCACGGCGAATCTCGACGAAGGATTTCGCGGCGTGAATTGGGCGCTGCTCGTCGGCAGCGTGCCGCGCAAAGCCGGCATGGAGCGCAAGGATTTGCTCGGCATCAACGGCAAGATCTTCATCGGCCAGGGCCAGGCCATCCAGAATAACGCCGCGCGCGACGTGCGCATCCACGTCGTCGGCAATCCGTGCAACACCAATTGCCTCATCGCCATGAACAATGCGCCGGACGTGCCGCGCGACCGCTTCTTTGCCATGACGCGCCTCGACGAAAACCGCGCCAAGGCGCAGCTCGCAAAAGAGGCCGGCGTGGACGTGACCGCCGTCAGTAACATGGCCATCTGGGGCAACCATTCCGCCACGCAATACCCCGATTTCTACAACGCCAAAATCAACGGCAAGCCCGCCACGGCCGCGATCCCGGACGAAGCGTGGCTCAAGGGTGAATTCATCTCCATCGTCCAGCAACGCGGCGCGGCCATCATCAAGGCGCGCGGTTCGTCCAGCGCCGCCAGTGCGGCGAACGCCGTCGTGGACAGCGTCCGGTCCATCATCGAACCGACGCCGTCCGGCAACTGGCACAGCGTCTGTTTATGTTCCGACGGCAGCTACGGCATTGAGAAAGGTTTGATTTGCTCGTTCCCCGTGCGCAGCGATGGCGAGGGATTGCAAATCGTTCAAGGCGTTTCGATCAACGAATTCAGCCGCGCGAAAATTGACGCGACCGTCAACGAATTGAAGGAAGAGCGCACCCTGGTCGCCGATTTGCTGCCGAAATGAAAAGCCGTCCGAAAGTCGGCGCGACTGGCGAACTGGCTTTCAAAATCGAGCCGCAACACGCGATTGATTTCGCCGCCGGCGGCATGCCCGCCGTGCTTTCAACGCCCAACCTTGTCGGCTTTCTCGAACGCACCGCGCGGGAAGCCATGGCCGGTTGCCTCGAAGACGACGAACGCTCCGTCGGCACTGAAATCGAGCTGCGCCACCTTGCGCCCAAACCCGTAGGCCAGACCATTCATTGCACTGCTCGGGTAATTCACGCCGAGGACCGCGAAGTGACGTTTCAAATCTCCGCTCGCGACGACCGTGAGCTCATCGCCCGCGGCCTGCACAAACGCGCCGTCATCCGCATTGACCATTTTGCCAGCCGGGTGAAGGAAAAGTCCGCTTAACAGCCCGTTCAAAAATGTCTTCTTTCGTAGCAGCCGAGGTAACGAGGCTCAAATTTCCCTTAAAACAATAATTCATTCAGAGCCTTCTCACCAGTCTTCGCACCATGTGCTACGGCCCGGCAGGTGTCGGCTGCTACTTCTTTAAAGGGCTGTTAGAACGCGGACAGCCTTGTCGCGTTTGATGGAACCACTTGGGAGAGTGTTGTTTATCTCTTGGTTAGGAAGGCTGAATCGGTATAAAAAATGCTCATTTCAGGGCGAATATGAGATTCAGATCGGCTGTTCTTGGGCTGGTTTTTTTGCAGCGTTGCGGTTGGTTTCCCTTCTTCTTTCATAAGTCGAAGCGGGTGCCGGCATTTTATCTGGTTGCCGGTTTGTTGCTGGCGCTGTTGATTCCAACCGCCGTCGCCCAGTCATCCACGAACTTCCCAATTTTTCAGTTTGCCATCTTCTACAACCCGGACTTGGAAATTAACCCCAATACCAACTTCACCATCAGTGGCAGGGTCCATTGTAACACCAACATTTACTGCACCGGCTACAGCCCCTCACAGCCGTTGACGTTTTTGAGCAGCGTGGATGCCGCCGGGACGATAACAAACAAACCAAGTCCGCTTGATCCCCAGAATTATGGCATGCGCTTCGGCAATGTGGTTTTCTCTGCCGGCAGCCCGATTGCGCACTACGACACATTGAACCTGCCACTCGGCACATCCGCCACAAACTATACCTACGCCGCCATTGAGAGCCTGCTTAAGTTGCCGCCGGCGAATTATGCGTTGGGGACGGCGGCTGCATATACGGCCAACGGTCAGCGTTATTTTGCCAACCGGGTTGACCTCATCATCACCAACGATGTCGCCACCGGCACCAACATCACGGTCTTATACCAAAACCAATACAACAGCCCCAATTATTTGACCAAGGTTTCACCCGATGCTGCGAATATTTTTGTTACCGGTTACACCACTAATCTAATCACCCATGTACTCACGACCCTATACGCGACTAATAGATTCTATTCGTATGTAACCAACGTCACCTTTTACGATTACCGCGAAAGTAACACTGTTCGGGCGCTGCAGATTGATGTGGCCAAGCTGGGCGCGTGGCTTGGCAACACCAACCCATCAAACGGCGGCTGGCAATATGAACTCATGAACACCGACCCCGCCGGCGGCACCAGCAAAGGCCGCGTCATCAATTCCATTTACGTTTATAACAACATTACCCGCACCGCCTCGGTCTTGCCCGCCGTGCGGCTGGTCAACGGTGCGCAACTGCCAACGAACACTTGTGGCTTTTATCCGGCCTCAGGCCTCGGCATTGCCACTGTCCAGCCGATTTATGTGATGGGCAACTACAATGTCACCACCGATGGCGTCCACTATGCCTATACATTGGGATCAACCACCAACGGGAATACCCTGCCGGCCGCGATCTATGCTGATGCCATCACCATTCTTTCGAGCAACTGGAGTGATGGTTATAATGCAAGCACCAACCTGAGCGCGCGCAGCGCCATCTACGACACCACCATCAATGTTGCGTGTTATGGGGGTATTGTGCCCTCCAACGGCAAGAATTACAGCGGCGGCTTGGAAAACTTCCTCCGCCTGTTGCAGGATTGGGGTGGTTACACCCTCACCTACAATGGCTCCATTGTTGTAATGTTCCCCAGCATCTACGCGACGAATTGCTGGAAAGTGGCCGGCAATGTAAATAATTTATATTACATGCCCACCCGCAAATGGGGCTTCGACACGACATTCACACAACTCGACAAACTGCCACCGCTCACGCCAGTGGTCGTGGATAATACCACCAACCCTCCCGCGATTATTGCCCAACCACAAAGCCAGACCGTCGCCTCGGGCAACGCTGCGATATTCACGGTCACGGTCTTCGGACCCGGGTCGTTGGCTTACCAGTGGAGTTTCAAGGGAACAAACATTGCCGGAGCTACGAATGCCTCGCTTACGTTGGCCAACGTGCAAACCAACCAGGCCGGCGCGTACCGCGTGCAAGTGACCAATGCCTTTGGCTCGACCCTGAGTTCCAATGCGGTTCTGACGGTGCCAATCCCGCCGAGTATCCAAGTCCAGCCCTCCAACCAAATCGTTCTTGTGAATGGCACGGCAACATTCAACGTTATCGCGGCAGATTCTTTGCCTCTGCATTACCAATGGAATTTCAATGGATTTGACCTCGACGGGGCCACGAACGCTTCGTTCACATTGGCCAATGTGAATACAAACAATGCGGGCGGTTACCTGGTGGTCATCACCAATCTCTATGGCAGTGTGACCAGCAGCAACGCGGTTTTGTTGGTTTATGCCTCAGCGGCGGCAACGTTGGGTGGGTACTCATTCTCCGGCGTCAATGGATTCCAGTTCCAGGTTGCGGGCGTGCCCGGATTCAATTATGCCGTGCAGGAATCCACCAACCTGATCGACTGGGTGTCGCTCATCACCAACACCTCGCCCTTCATCTTTGTGGATGCGAACGCCACCAATTTCCCGCAGCAATTTTACCGCACCCTCTACGTGCCCTGACCAACCCGGTTTTCCCCGCATTGCCCACCGTGGTGTTTTCAGGTAGTTTCGCGGGCGTATGGCTTTTGAATCCTTTCGCGATTTTGTCGCCCAGCTTGACCGCGTCGGCGAACTCAAACGCATTGCCCAGCCCGTCGCCACCGAACTCGAAATCACCGAGATCGCCGACCGCGAAATGAAATCGCCCGGCGGCGGTAAGGCGCTGCTGTTCGAACAGCCGACCGTCAACGGCACCGTGTCACCCTTTCCCCTAGCCATCAACACGATGGGTTCCTACAAGCGCATGGCCATGAGCCTGGGCGCGAATTCCGTGGACGAAGTCGCCGCCGAACTCGGCTCATTGATGAAAGCCAAACCGCCGACGAGTTTTCGCGAAGCCATCAAATTGCTCGGCCAGGCACTTGATTTGCGCCATGCGAAGCCGAAGCTGATGAAGGACGGGCCGTGCAAGGAAGCCATCCATAAATTTGACGAGAGTCGAGAGTCGAGAGTCGAGAGCTGGCCGAAAGCGCCCGATTGGCGAAATCCCTCAACCCTCAACCTTCAACCTTCAACCTTGCTCAACCTCCCCATCCAGAAATGCTGGCCTTTGGACGGCGGCCGCTTCATCACGCTGCCATGCGTCGTTACCAAGGACCCCGACACCGGCGAACGCAACGTCGGCATGTATCGCATCCAGATTTACGACGAACGCACCGCCGGCATGCACTGGCAGTTGCAAAAGGTCGGCGCGCGGCACGGACGCCGTTATTACGAAACCGGCACGCGCATGCCCGTCGCCATCTTCCTCGGCGGCGATCCCGTGTTTACCTTCGCCGCCACCGCGCCGCTGCCCGACGGCCTCGACGAATTTCTCCTCGCCGGTTACCTGCGGAAAAAATCCGTCGAACTCGTCAAATGCGAGACCAACGACCTTGAAGTTCCCGCCAACGCGGACTTCGTCATCGAAGGTTACGTTGACCCGAAGGAGCCGTTGCGCGAGGAAGGCCCGTTCGGCGACCACACGGGCTATTACACGTTGCCCGAGCCGTATCCTGTCTTTCACGTCACCGCCATCACGCATCGCAAGGACGCCGTTTATCCGGCGACGATTGTCGGCATGCCGCCGATGGAGGATTTTTACATCGGCGGCGCAAGCATGAAATTGTTCCTGCCGATTTTCAAAATGAATTTCCCGGAAATCGTGGACATCGCGCTGCCGGCGGAAGGCGTCTTCCACAACCTCGTGTTCGTGAGCATCAAGAAGACCTATCCAATGCAGGCCTACAAAATCATGCACGGCCTCTGGGGCATGGGACAGATGATGTTCACCAAATACATCGTGGTGGTGGACGCCGACGTGGACGTGCACAACACGAGCGAAGTGCTGTTCCGCCTCTGCGCCAACACCGACCCGCAGCGCGACAGCATCTTTACCAAAGGGCCAGCCGACGTGCTCGATCACGCCACCAGCGAAATGGCAATGGGCAGCAAACTCGGCATTGATGCGACGAAGAAAATTCCGGGCGAAGGCTTCAAACGACCCTGGCCGCCGCTCATCAAGATGGATGAGGCAGTGCGGAAGAAGGTCAATTCCCTGTTCGTAAATGCCGCTTGATATGGGCGGCCAGCCGTGCGAATATGGGTCGCCATATTATGAAGACAACGATTGAAATCGCCGATGACTTGTTCGCGCGCGCGCAAGGTGTAGCCCGAAAAGAAAAAACTACTTTCCGCGCCATTGCCGAGCAGGGCTTACGATTGGTGTTGAAGGAAAAGCAACAGGGCAAGGCCAGAAAACTTCCACCGCTCGTCACCTTTCGCGGCAAAGGATTGACCGATGAATTCAAGAACGCTTCGTGGGAAAAAATCCGCGACGAAATCTATCGGGGACGCGGCTCGTGATTGCGGTTGATTCCAATCTGCTGATTTATTCGCACCGCGAGGACAGCAAATTCCACGTGGCGGCCAAAGAATTGGTTGATTCGTTGCGGCACCAATCCGCGCCGTGGGCGATTCCGTGGCCGTGCGTTCATGAATTCATCGGCATTGTCACCCACACCAACATTTACCGGCCACCCACGCCGCTGAACCAGGCTTTGGCGGCGGTCGATGCGTGGCTGGCGAGCGGCAATCTGCATCTGCTCTCCGAAAGTCCGAGTTATTTCGACAAGCTGCGCGAGCTTGCGTTGGCCGCAAAATTATCCGGCCCGCGCATCCACGATGCGCGCGTTGCCGCGCTGTGCCTGCACCACGGCGTGCGCGAACTTTGGACCGCCGATCGCGACTTCTCCATGTTCCCGAAACTCAAGACCCGCAATCCGCTGGTGAAAACGTGAACTGCAAACTCGGCATTGAGGCGACGAAGAAAGGAATGGTGAACCCCGAAAGCTCCTGCTCGCGATTTATCGGAGTTCGGGGCTGGCCGCCGCTGATCAAAATGTACGAAGCGGTGAAGGCGAAGGTGGAAAACATTTTCAACCCGTAGCAGCGTATGCTTCTCAGTGAATCGTTGGGAGTCTCTACAAGCCAACTTTGGAAATACGGCGTGTTCGACTCCCACCTTGGAATTGACTCCCTCCTGCATATTGACCCAGCACGTCTCCGTTCGACGCGAATTCCAGAACTTCTGGGAGGCTACAAACGATTTCACGATTACTTCACGAGTATTCTCGACCTAATTGCTGCGGCTAAGCCCGGCGATGCTCTGGAGCGGCAAGCCATCAAGAAGTTAGTCTTCCCAGAAATACGGAGGCCGCTTTGGGATACGCTGAAGCGTCAGATGCGGGGCGAGGTGTCACGCCACATATCGCACAGCGGCTCTATTCGACCGCCAAGACAATCATTGATGCCGGAATCAAGAATCCTTCCCTCTTCGAGGTGGCCGTCCTCTTCGAAGAGGAGTTTGGCGCTGGTGTGACAAAAAAATTCCTGGAGGACAGCTTCCCATCTTCGCTGCCTCTGGATTGCCCGGGCATTCCTTTCGGCCGATGCTTCTATGAGAACCGGCTTGCGTTGAGCCGGCTTGGGTTGAAAAGTCGACAAACCCGGGTTCGGTAGTATGTTCTAAGTCTTGATGAATTTATCCCGAAGAAGCCCTTGTCCGTGGGCAGGGGCATCCGTTTTTTGCCTGTTGCTGGCCGTTGCGTGTGCATGCGCCCAAGTGGCGGTCAAGATCGGCCAGAATTTCACCGGCAGCACTTATGGCGACATTTCCCAGGCCTTGCCGCCGGATGCCAACGGCGCAATTGGCCCCAGCCATTTCGTGGAATTCATCAATGGCACCGTGGCGTTCTACAACAAAACCAACGTCGAGGATGTGGTGCGGATCACCGACGCGGACTTCTGGACAGAGGCCGGGTTGATCATTTCGTCGTCTTCGGCGGTCACCGATCCGCGCGTCATTTACGATCCCACCTCCCAGCGGTGGTTTGCCTCGCAGGTGGATTTCAACGCCACCGTCTCCGACCCCACCCGGGTGGCGAATAACTTCCTGTTCGCGGTTTCGGCCACGTCCGACCCGACCGGTCCGTGGCAAGGCTTTCGATTTCGAGCCGATCCGAGCACGGGCAGGTTTGCCGACTTTCCGACGCTGGGGGTGGATGCGAATGGCGTCTATATTTCCGGCGATTTTATTCACGCTCAAACGAATGTTGGCCCGGGGCTGGTTTCGATTCCCAAAGCGGATTTGCTCGCCGCCACCCCGACCATCGCCAATCGCACCTGGTTTGGCGTCATGTCCTACACCAATCGCGGCCAGGTCCTGCAACCGGCGATCTGCTTCGACGGCAGCAGCACCGGCAGCGTGCTGGCCATGGGCGACGTTGGAAACGACAGTGACCCGCATTCGAACGTCGTGAGTTTCGCCGTTCAGAATGCCGCCAGCCCCGGTGCCACGCTCACGGTGGCCACCAGCATCAACGTCAGCCCCTATGTCGTTCCGTTCAATTTCGATTTGGGCTACCCGCTTTTCAATCCGGTTCAGCCGGACGGAACCACCACGCTTCAAGCCAATGACGGCCGGATCAGCGCCAAAGTTTATGCCGTAGGCGGGGTGCTTTACGCCATTCACAACACGGAAGTGAATGGCCGCATCGCCATCCGCTGGTATCGGATCAACGCGGCGACTCACGCGCTGATGGAATCCGGTACCATTGCCGACCCCAACCTGGATTTGTTTTTCCCTTCGATTGGAGCGAACGCCGGCGGCACCGTCGTCATCGGCTACAACGGTTCCAGCATCAACACTTTTGTCAGTATCTACGCCAGCGTCGGCCAAACCGTGAACGGCGTGACCACGTTCGGCAGCCCGATGCTGCTCCAGGCCGGCGTCGCCAGCTATCACGACGCGAATGAAATCCTGGCCCAACTTCTGGACGACCCGGTGACGGATAGCCGCTGGGGCGATTACAGTTCCATTTCCGTTGATCCGGACGACCCCAATCGTTTCTGGACCATCCAGATGTATCCGTCCGGCGTGGATTCCTCCTTGGGCATTGACGTGGGCATCTGGTCCACGCAGATCACGGAAATTTTGACGGCCAACCCCGTGCTATCCATCGCCGTTTCCAACAACATCGCGGTCGTGTCGTGGCCGGGAACCGCCATCCCGTTTGATTTGGAATCCAGCACCAATCTTGCTGTAGCCAATGGCTGGACCGTTGTCTCAGCAAACTTTTCCACCAACAACGGCCTGGTTTACTATCAGACATCCCCGACCAACCGCGCCCGGTTCTTCCGCCTGCACAAGTCCTGACCTTTGCCCAACGCCAAATCGCGCTGAGGAAGGCTTGCTGAAGACGGGGAATAAATGATAACCAACGACATGGCCAGCCGTGATGAAATTCTCACCAAGTATCTAACGCTTTATCATGTATTTGAGGATTTCATGTGCAAGTTTGCGAGTATGACGCGAGGTTCATCTGCACTGTTGCATCCCTAAAGAAGCATCGCGTAAGTTGTCCAGCCTGTGACCAAAGCAAATAACAGCCAACACCCGTTGCGGGTGGGCTTGATTTCGCTCGGCTGCGCCAAAAATCTGGTGGACGCCGAAATCATGCTCGGCGCGCTGCTCAAAAGCGGCATGGAAATCACCAACGACGCCGCGCAAGCTGACGCCGTCATCGTCAACACCTGCTCGTTCATTGATGCCGCGCAGGAGGAGAGCGTGGACACCATCCTCGAATCCGCCGAGGTCCGCGCCGCCAAAAATCGCGGCCAGAGCCTGATTGTTTCCGGTTGCCTGCCGCAACGGTTCCGCGAGGAACTTCCACAACTGTTGCCTGAGGTGGACGCCTTCATGGGCATTGACCAGGTCGCGCAGGTCGCGGACATCGTCAGACAGGCGGTGGCAAGGCGCGCGGAGCGCCTAGTCGAAAGTCGAGGGTCGAGAGTCGAGAGCAGGAAGAGCAAGGTGATGAAGCGCCTTGCCGAACTCGACCCCGAACCTAAAAAGGAAGAATCACTTCGTGGCACGGGGAAATTCGGAAAGACGAAAACGGTTGTGGCTTTGCCCTCGACCCTCGACCCTCGACCCTCGACACCGCTGGTGGATGTAACCCAGCGCCCCATCTTCATCCCCGATTTCGGCACGCCGCGTTTCCGGCTCACGCCAAAGCATTTTGCCTATGTCAAAATCGCCGAGGGCTGCAACCATCCGTGCAGCTTCTGCATCATCCCCCGCATGCGCGGCTCGCACCGCAGCCGCCAGCAGGCCGACATCGTCGCTGAGGCGAAGGCGCTGATTGCCGACGGCGTGAAGGAGCTGAACCTGATTTCGCAGGACTCGACTTATTACGGACTCGATCTGCGCCCGAAGTCTTTGCAGACGGCCACCGGCCGCGCGATTTCATCCCCGGAAAAATTTTCTGCCGCCGTCCAATCGCTCCCCACCGATGCCACGACCATTTGCACATTGCTGCGCGAGTTGAACGCGCTCAAGGGCGATTTTTGGATTCGCCTGCTTTACACGCATCCGGCGCATTGGACGGACGAACTCATCTCGACCATCGCCGAATGTCCGAAGGTCGCGCGTTACGTGGACATTCCCCTCCAGCACATCCACGAAAACATGCTTGAACGGATGCGGCGCGAAACCTCGCGGCAATACATCATGGACCTGCTTCAGAAAATCCGCGCCGGGGTGCCGGGCATCGCGCTGCGGACGACGTTCATCGTCGGCTTTCCCGGCGAAACCGAAGCCAGCTTTCAAACGTTGCTCGGTTTCATCCGGGAAACGAAATTCGAGCGGCTCGGTGTGTTCGCTTATTCGAAGGAAGACGGCACGCGCGCCGGGGCGATGACCGGTCAAATTCCCGACAAGGTGAAACAACAGCGCCGCAAGCTCGCGATGGCGGCGCAGCACAAAATCGCCGTGCAGGTTTCCGAATCCTTCGTCGGTCGCACCCTCAAAGTGCTGGTCGAAGGCCGTGCAAACGAAGAACAACTCCGCCAAGCCAATGTGAGTTCATGGGAGCATGGGCTGGTTCGGGAACCCGAAATCCGAAATCCGAAATCCGAAATCCGAAATTTCCTCGTCGGACGAGGTCAAGCCGATGCCCCGGACATTGACGGTCGGGTTTACATTCGCGGCAAGGCACCGATTGGTGAATTTGCACAAGTCAAAATCATCGGCCATACGGACTACGATTTGATTGCCGAACCGGCCTGACTCTTCTAAAACGAGGCCGTCTACATGGCCACCATTGTTTTCGACATTGAGACTTCGGCGTTGCCGCCGGAAAATTTTGACGACGCCCAACGCGAATATCTTTTCCGCGAGGCCGAAAAGATTGCCGAGGAGCCGGCCCGCGAGACGAAGCGCGCCGAAATCCGGCAACAGTTCAATCTCTGGCCGTTCACAGCGCAGGTCGTCTGCGTGGCCATGCTTAACGCAGACACGCAGCGCGGGCAGGTGCTGTTTCTCGCCGAAGATTTTGAGGAGACCGGTGCCGAGGCCGGGCCGGTCGAATTCATGCCCTGCGCGGATGAATTTGAATTGCTCACGGCGTTTTGGGACGTGGCCAAGCATTACGATTCGGTTGTGACCTTCAACGGGCGCGGTTTCGACGTGCCGTTCATTTATCTCCGCTCCGCGCTGCTCAACGTGCCGATTTCAAAAAAGAACTGGCTGGGCTATCGTTACGCGGTTGAACCCCATTGCGACCTCGCGGAACAATTCACGTTTTACGGGGTGAGCGGGCGCGAGGGCGCGGCGCGGCGGTTCAACCTGGATTTTTACTGCAAGGCGTTCGGCATTGAATCGCCCAAAAGCCACGGCGTCACCGGCATGGACGTGAACACGCTGATGGCCGAGGGCAAATTCCGCGAAATTGCCGAGTACTGCCTGCGCGACGTCCGCGCCACAGTCGAGCTTTATCGGATCTGGAAGGAAAGGCTGGCGGGAATAAAGTGAAAATCTATGGACAGAAATTTTTTACGGGACAGATTCAATCAATGAAGCCCGGCAGAGGATTTACCCTGATTGAATTGCTTGTGGTGATTACGATCATCGCCATCCTAGTCGCTTTGTTGTTGCCCGTCTTGTCCAGTGCGAAAGCCCGAGCCAAGCGAACGACTTGTTTGAACAACCTGAAGCAGATCAATCTGGGCATTCACGTGTATGCCGGGGACAATGGCGATACGTTGCCTAACACGGGCACCGCCACTTATGTCACCTACAAAGAGGTCGTGAAAAGCTACGTCGGCCTGTACGGGCCGTCGTCATCGCAGGATAAAGTTTTCGCCTGCCCGGCAGACACATTTCACTATAATGACTCTTCCCTTGCCTATGTGCCGCATGGCCAGCACGAGCAAGTTGCTTATGATTATTCGAGTTATGCGTTTAACGGCGCGAACCTGCTCACCAACTATCCCCATTTCGCTGATAACGGAGCTTTGCCCGGCATCGGCGGCCAAAAACTCAGTGCTGTTAAAAATTCCGCCAAAACAGTTTTGGTTGTGGAAGCGTCGGCCCTCTTGCCCTATTCATGGCATCAGCCGAAACTGCCTGTGCCAGGTGGTTTGCCGATATATAACGATTCCAGAAATATGATCAGTTTTGTGGACAGCCACGCCAGCTACATCAATATTTATTGGAACAGCACGATTCGCTATCCCAATGGGGGCTACTCAGTCGCAGCTTATTACGATCCGCCCGCAGGATACGATTACCAATGGAGTGGAAATTAGGCGACAGTATTTGTTTTAAATCTTTCTCGTCATGCACTTACTCGTCTGCTTCGCGCTGAAAGAAGAAGCCATGTCATTTCGGAAAGTGGCGGCGGGCAAATCTGGAATTTCAATTCTCATCACCGGCAGCGGACGCCAGAACACCGAAAGATTCTTGACAGCATTCCGCAGGTAATGAATCTTTACTTTATGAGTGAACTGACCACCGTGACCGTCAGCCGCAAAGGCCAGGCGTTGCTGCCGTTGAAATGGCGGAAAACGTTCGGCTTGGAATCCGGCGGCCCCTGCGACGCGCGGGAACTCAACGATGGTAAGGGAAGTTTGTTGTTGATTCCGCGTCCGAAGGCACGCCGCGGCGCAAAAGGCCTGCTCGCGCACTTGCGTGAGCAAACCGTCTCGTTTCCCCGTGTCCGACGCCACCAGCTTCCGTCCAAATGAGCTATCTGCTCGACACGGACATCATTTCCGCCTTCAACAAAAAAACCATCCCGCCGAAAATGGCCGCGTGGCTTGCCAAAAACGAAAGTGACAGTTTCATCAGTCTGGTTTCCATCGCCGAAATGCGGCACGGCCTGGCCGCGGCGCCGGAATCGCATCGGGAAGAACTGACGCGCCGGATCGAAGCCACCGAGGAACGGTTCACGGAAAGTTTTGTCCCGCTGGATTTGGATGTTTTGATCCGGTGGAAACAATTGCTGTCGGAATTAAAAAGCGTGAACCGGACGCTGACCTGCGAAGATTCATTGCTGGCGGCAACCTGTCTCGCCAATGGTTTGGTGATGGCAACCAACAACGTCCGCCATTTTGAACCGGCGCGCCGGTTTGGCCTGGAAATTGAAAACCCGCTGGCTTGAAACCCGCCGCCCGCTTCGCGCGCCAAATAAATGATCACGCTCGTCTGCTTCGCGCTGAAAGAAGAAGCCGCGCCGTTTCGGAAAATCGCGGCGGGCAAATCTGGAATTTCAATTCTCATCACCGGCATCGGGCGCAAGAACGCGGAAATATCCGTGCGCGAATTTCTTGCCACCAATTCACTGGAGCTGGTGCTGACTTGTGGATTCACTGGAGGACTGAATCCGGATTTAAAACTTGGAGAAGTCGTTTTTGAACTGACAGATCGGAGGGGCGAGTTCCACGAGCCCCAAACTGAAAAGAAAATTAGGGACTCGCAGAGCTCGTCCCTCCGAGAGAAACTGTTGGCCGCCGGCGCGAACCCGGCGAAGTTTTTCTGCGCCGACCGCATCACCACGACGGTCGCCGAAAAGAAAAAATTGCGCGCGGAAACCAGTGCGGACGCTGTCGAGATGGAGTCGGAGGTGATTCATGCCGTCTGCCGCGAGCGTGGGATTCCCTGTGCGACGGTGCGGGTGATTTCGGACACCGCCGGCGAAGATTTGCCGCTGGATTTCAACCAGCTTTCCAAACCGGACATGAATCTGGATTACGGCAAGCTGGCATGGGCGATTGCAAAGTCACCGGGGAAGATCGGCGCGTTGTTGAAGTTGCAGAAACAGACCCGGTTTGCAGCGGAACGGCTGGCGGATATCCTGGGGAAAATAATTTGGTAGGGCCGTGCTGCCGCGCGGCCCAAAATTGAGCGGCGCAGCAGCGCCGCCCTACCTTTCAATCGGATTGACCGTGGTGGCTGGCGGCGGCGCGGGCTTTTCCTTTGCCTTTTCGCTATAGCTGACGAGTGAAGCGCCGATGACGATCAACAAAACGCCCGCCCAACGCAACGCCGTCACTTCTTCCTTCAAAATAAACTTTGCCGCGAGCGCGGTGATGAGGAAGCCGAGCGCGGTCAGCGGCCAGATCAAACTCACGTCGCGTTGGGAAAGCAGATAAAGCAGCGCGCCAAAAAACGCCGCTTCCAGCGCCACGCCAAGCAGCACGCTTGGATTGGTCGCGCCGTTGCCGATGATACGTCCGATTTCGCGCGCGCTGATGCTTTGCACTTCCCCGATTTGCTTCAGCCCTTTGCTCAAAAACACCACGCCGACGGCTTCCACACACAGCGCAAAAATCAAAATAACGAAAATCTTTGTCATGCTACAAATCCTGGTGGCGAATCAGTTCGATGCCGAGTTTTTTCACCAGTTCCTTTACTCGCGGACTGACGAGCGCGTCGAACTCATGCTTAAATTCATCCAGCGACGGATGCGAGTAAAGCTCCGAATCGCCCGGCGGCAATTCCGGCAGCAATTTCAAAATATATTCCTCGTCCACGCGGGCGTTTTGCAGCAGGCCGAATGAGATTTGCGCGTGGCGGATGCCGTGCTGACGCAGCGGTTTGCGGGCGCGCTGCGACAACCATTCGTAAATCAGCGCGTGCGAAGCGCGGTAGAACCAGCGTCCGCGCGCCCTGCGCGCGCTTCGCCAAAAACAATCGCGGGTGAGCCGCATCCGGCGGATGCCGAGTTTCTCCGCGTCTTCCATTAAAATGCGGAACACGGTTGGATGCAGATGCAAATGCAAGTGGCCATTGACGTGGTCGAGCGGCAAACCGGTGGCGCGGAATTTTTCAAATTGCGCGTAAATTTCGGCCCGGAGTTGTTGCTGGAGGCCGCGCTGGAAAAAATAGCGAAAACCGGTTGCGACGGGATTTTCAGAAAATTCACCGCACGGGTTGACGAGGCTGGGAATTTTTTCCGGCGACAGTGCGGCGCGCCCGCACAGCAATGACAAATGCAAGCCGACGCCGAGTTTGGGATTTTGCTTTGCGAGCGCAACCGCTTCATCAAGCCCCGGTTCGTTCACCATCAAGCTCGCGGTCGTCAAAATGCCGTCGCGGTGCGCGCGGATGACGGCTTCATTGATGGAATGCGAACGGCCAAAATCGTCCGCGTTGACGATGAGGCGCCGGGCGGAATCAGGGCGTGCCATAGTCCGGTTTGGTGGCTCCCATGGCCGAACGGAACCACGAATGCAGGATCAAAGTCAGTTTTTGGCCCGAATGAAGCCGGACGGGGCGGGGGCCAAAGACGTTGAACCGCTGTCGTTCCAATTTTTGCAGCAACCGCCAGTAAACCGAGCCCATCAATTCGGCGGCGACCATTGAGCGGCGGTCTTCGGCGGGCAATGTTTCCCGGGCGAGGCGATAAAAATTTTTGGCGCGTCCGGCGACGCTGGCGGCGAGCTGCGCGAAGCGTTCGGAATATTCGTGCCGCAAAATTTCGTCGGGCGACACGTTGAATTTTTTCAACTCGGACAGCGGCAGATAAATCCGGCCGCGTCCGGCGTCGGTGCGGACGTCGCGCAAGATGTTCGTGAGTTGCAGCGCCTTGCCGAGATACACGGCGTAGTCGCGGCACGCGGGATTTTGGCAGCCGAAGATCTCAATGCTCAACAGGCCGACGACCGACGCGACGCGATAACAATAAAGTTCAAGTTGCTCAAAATTTTCATAGCGCTTGATGTCCAAATCCATCTCGCAGCCTTTGATCAATTCATCGAAGAGCGTGAATGGCAGATGATATTTGCGGATGGTAGGTTGGAATTCCTGGTTGATGACGAATTCCGGCGTCTGGTTTTCGCAAGCCCGCCGGACGTCGGTCCGCCAGTCAGCGAGTCGCTCACGGCGTTTTTCAACCGGAGCAGATTCTTCGTCAGCCGCGTCATCCACTTCACGGCAAAAGGCATAGAGCGCGGACATGGCATTGCGTTTGGCTCGCGGCAACACGACAAAGGCGAGCGCCAGATTTGAGGTGCTTTTGCGGGTAATCGCGCGGCTGTGATGCATTTACGGTTGAGGTGTTGGTGGCGGCCGGCGGAAGGGTTTTTCTTCATGGCGAACCGGCGGCAGCCCGCCGTTTTGGGCGAGGGTGGGATTTGACGAACGACGTTCATGGCGATGGTGGTGTTTACGCCGTCGGTGCCCCGTCTTGCGAAAGAAAAAAATCCAGATCAACGCGCCGATTGCCACCAGCGCGAAGGCGCCGGCCATGATGAAAAAATCCACCCATCCTGGTGTCATCCGGCCTACGGCTGGTAGCGCGTCATCCATGGCATCAAAATAAAATCAGTTCTCAAAAATTTGCCGGTTAAAAGTCACGAGCTTTCATCCGGTGCGCTGTCGCCGAAGTCCATGTTCAGCCGTTGCAACCGGTAACGGAGCGAATGCCGGCTTAGCTTAAGCCGTTCGGCGGTGCGCGTCAGGTTGAAATTGTTTTGTTCCAGCACGTTGGTGATCAATTCACGCTCCAGACGCGCCAGCGCGTCGTCGAGTGATTCATCGGGGGTGGCCTGGGTGGGCGCGGTTTTTTGCAAGCGCGTTTCGACCTGGAAATCCGGCAGGCTGGACGCCTGGATCTCGTGCGTCGTTTCCAAAATCAGCGCGCGTTCGATGACGTTGCGCAATTCGCGGACATTGCCGGGCCACGTATGCGAAAGCAGTTTTTGGCGCGCGGCGGGCGCGATGCCGTTCACATTGGTATTCATCGCGGCGCGGAACATTTTCATAAAATGCCCGGCCAGCAGCAAAATATCCCCGTCCCGATCGCGCAGCAGTGGAAGACGGAATTGCACCACGTTCAGGCGGTGAAACAAGTCCTCGCGGAACTGGCTTTCGGCGATGGCTTGCACGATGTCGCGGTTGGTCGCGGCGATGAGGCGGACATTGACGCGAAGTTCCTGCGTGCCGCCGACCCGCGTGAACGTGCCGTCCTCCAAAAAACGCAGCAGCTTGGCTTGGAGCGGCTTGCTCATGTCCGCGATTTCATCGAGAAAAATCGTGCCGCCATCGGCTTCCTCAACGCGGCCGGGTTTTTGTTTCAGCGCGCCGGTGAACGCGCCCTTTTCGTGGCCGAACAATTCGCTTTCGAGCAGAGTGTCGGGGATGGCGGCGCAGTTGATGCGGATGTAATTCGCCTCGTGCCGCTGGCTCAATCCGTGCAATGCGCCGGCGACCAGTTCCTTGCCCGTGCCGCTGGCGCCCAGAATGAGCACGCGCGCGTCAGTGGGCGCGACCGTTTGGATCAATTTCCGCAGCTCGCGGATTTTTTGCGATTCACCAATGATCTGGTCAAGGCTGAAAGTTTCATTGGCGCGCGAACGCAGCGCGGCATTTTCCCGCAACAGCCGGTAACGCTCGGCGCAGCGGGTGACGGCGTGAAGCAACTCCTCCGGCGCGAACGGTTTGGACACGTAGTCAATCGCACCAGCTTTGATCGCTTCCACGGCGAGTTTTGGCGTGGCGTAGGCGGTGAGCATGAGCACCGGCAGGTCGGGCCATTGATTGTGGATTTTGGCGAGGAATTCATAGCCGCTCATGCCGCCGAGCCGGGCATCGGTGATGACCATGAAAAACTCCTCGCGCGCCAGCAGGGTCAACGCTTCCTCGGCGGATTCGACTGCGCGGGCAGCATAGTCTTCGCCCTTCAGCACCGTCTGCAAGGACAGGCGCATGTTCTTCTCGTCGTCCACGACGAGCACGGGTGGCAACGGTACGTTCATTTGGCCGGGGTCATCAACGCTTTCGCCGGAAAGATTAACGTAAATTTCGCACCTTTTCCAAGCTCGGATTCAACGCGCACATTGCCACCGTAAAGTTCGACGTTATGTTTCACGATCGCGAGTCCAAGACCCGTGCCGCGTTCTTTTGTGGTGTAGTAAGCCTCGAAAATCCGTTCGATTTTGTCGGGCGCAATGCCGGGGCCGTCGTCGCGCACGGAAATTTCAATCGAATGATCGCGGTGGCAATCAGCAGCAACAAACACGTTGCCTTTTTCGACCAGCGCTTCGCGTGTATTTTTTAAAAGGTTCACCAGAATCTCAGATAAATGGCCGCGCTGCATCAGTAATGGCGGAAAACCATGACCGTATTCGCGGTGGACTTGAATGCCCGTCGGCACGACGGACGGGAACACCTGCATGATGGCGCGGTCGAGTTCCTGGATCGCGCTCAATTTTTCGACGCGGCCTTCGCTCAATTGCGCGTAGCCCATGATTTGTGTGATGACCTGATCGGCGCGCGCGACTTCCTCCTGAATGATTCCGATTTGCTGCGCGACTTCAGTCTTGGCATCGCGCAGGACGCGTTGCAGCGAAAATGCGGCATTGTTGATTATGGCCAGCGGATTTTTAATTTGATGCGCAAACTCAGCGGCAAGCCTGCCGGCGGAACGCAGTTGTCCTTCACGCGTGGCGAATTCTTCCGCTTCCTCGACTGCCAGCCGCTGGCGTTCCAACAGCGCCTGTGTGCCGTAGCAGCAAACAGTCGTGAGCAAAAGCACCGTCAACCGCAGCACAAACGGCTCGCCCCAATCCTCGCGCGATGCCATATCCAACGCGCGTTGCGTGAATTCATCCAGGTTGTGGGACACGGAAATATCCAGCGCGACCACCAGCGCGTAGCAAAGGCTGATCCCAACATTCAAAAGCAGTTGCGAAAAGCCCGGCGGGACGCTGACCGCATTGCGGATAATCAAGGCGATAAACAGCCAGAATAAAATACTGTCCATGCCGCCGGTGATCAGCGTCATTCCTGCGATAAAAAGTCCGTCCACCAAACTGCTCGTGACCACCGTCCATTGCACGACTGCCAGCGGCAGCCGCCCCATATTCAGCAGCAGTGCGGCCCATGCGGCGCTGGCGAGCACGTAAAACCAGAAAATGTATTGAACCGTTTCAACCGTCACATCCGGCGTGCTCAACGTCACTCCGAACCACGGCGTCGAAACAAAAGAATAAAAAATGATCCCCACGGCGGCGGTCCGGGCCGGCAGCATGATGTTCCGCTCCATGATTTCGATGCGGCGGAGCAGGCGTGGCGCGTCGGGCGCCGGGATTTCCAGCAGCGTGAACAACCGCTTCAACCATTGCCAAGGGCTTGGTTTCATAAGCTCGCGGCCGGCGGGAAAATTTTCAGCGCAGCAATTTCAGCGCGCGCTGGGCAATCGCCTCCACCGGCCACATCCGGCCAACGCCTTCGTAACCGCAAGAAAGCATCCCTTCATCCGGACCGATGAATTCCGCGCCGCGCGCTTTCAGTGTTTTCACATTCTGCTGCGTAGCCGGGTGCAGCCACATTTTGCCGTTCATCGCCGGCGCGATTAAAATCCTGGCCTTCGAATTCAACGCCAGCGCAATGCACGTCAGCGCGTCGTTCGCCAGACCGTGCGCCAGTTTCGCAATGACATTCGCCGTCGCCGGTGCGACAAGCAAAAGGCCGGCCTCATCTGCCATTTCAATGTGCGCCGGCTTCCAGCCTTCCTCCTCGTCGTAAAGACTGGTCACAACCGGGTGGCGCGAGAGCACCTTGAACGGCAATGAGGAAATGAATCGCTGTGCGTCGGCGGTCATCACCACACGCACGCTGCATTTCTGCCTGGTCAGCAGGCTCGCCAAATCCGCCGCCTTGTGCGCGGCAATCGAGCCGGTTACGCCGAGGACGATGTTTTTATTTCTGCTCATGTTTTGTCGTGTTGCGTGCTGCGTTTTGCGTCAAGTAATGACTTGCCGTGCCGCTTGACGCAACACGCAATACGCGGCGCGTGCTTTCAAAATTCCGGCGGGTGCGACCGCGCCACGCGCGATTTTTCCGCCTCGACAATCACCAGCATCCGCCGCAAATCCTCCTGAATCGTCGAGCTGATCAAAAGATAATCGAAATTTTTCCATTGCGCGATTTCCCGCCGCGCGACACCAAGCCGTTTTTGGATTTCTTCCGGCGCGTCCGAAGCGCGTTTTTTTAATCGTTCCTCCAGCATCGCGATGGACGGCGGAGTCAAGAATATCGTCACCAGCGCGCGTTTCAAATCCGGCTCGGCCTGCGCCCGGTCGCGAATTGTCGCCGCGCCTTGCTCGTCCACGTTCAGCAAAACATCCTTGCCCCGCCGCAATTTGTCCAGCAGTTCGGAGCGCAAAATGCCATAACTGCGGCCAAAAACCGTCGCGTGCTCGATGAACTCGCCTGCTTGCACGCGCCGCTCAAATTCCGGCGGTTCAAAAAAATAATAATCCACACCGTCTTTTTCATCGGGTCGCAGCGCGCGCGTCGTGCAGGTGATGGCGCGCGTCATGTCCGGCCGGGCGGCGAGCAACTGCCGGCACAACGTCGTTTTCCCGCCGCCGGAAGGGGCGGAGATGAGAATCAAAAGCGGAGATTTGTTTGGGTCAGTCATTATTTGGACCGAATGAAGAATGAAGAGTGAAGAATGAAGAAACAAGACAACCGCGTTTGGCGGAAACATTCTTCATTCTGCATTCTTCCTTCTTCATTCCACATTCTGCGCCTGCTCGCGAAACTTTTCCAATTCCGCCTTCAGCGTCACGACGTCGCGCGAAATCAGCGCGTCATTGGCCTTCGAGCCGATGGTGTTGATTTCGCGGTTCATTTCCTGCGCGAGAAAGTCCAGCGTCCGGCCGACCGGCTCATTCGATTTGCGGCAATCTTCAAACTGTTGGAAATGGCTTTGCAGCCGCGTCAATTCCTCCGAAATGTCCGAACGGTCGGCGAACAAAACGACTTCCTTCAACAACCGTTCGTCGTCCGGCGCGGGTGATTCCAGCCCCGCGCTTTTTATGCGCTCGATGAGCTGCTGGCGGTAACGCTCCGCCGTTTGCGGCGCGTGTTTTTGGATTTGTCCGGCACATTTTTGCAGAACGCCAACGCGCGCGGCCAGATCCTGCGCGAGATGCGCGCCCTCGCGTTCGCGCATTTTCACCAGGGCGGTCAACGCCTGCTTCAAGGCCTTTTCCACAATCGGCCAGACGGTTTCGGCCTCGACCAGTTCCTCGTCCGTCTGAAAAACTCCCGGCGCGCGGACGATTTGATCCAGCGTCACTTCGCCGGACAGTTTCAATTGTCTGGCCAGGCGGCCAAGTTCGGCTGCGTAAGCCTTGGCGAGCGGCAGATTGATGTGCATGCGCGCCGACAATTTGCCCTCGGCGGCGTGAATGGAAATCCGCGCCGTCACGCGCCCGCGCGCGATGTGGCGGTTGATCGCGTCGCGCACCGGCGCTTCGAGCATTTCCAGTTCGCGCGGCAGGTTCACGGAAATTTCCGTCTGTCGGCGGTTCACCGCGCTGAGTTCCACGGTGATTTTGAAGCCGTCCCGCGCGCACTCGCCGCGACCGTAGCCCGTCATGGATTTCATTGCGGTGAATATGCAAAAAAACCGTGCGGCAGGCGAATGAATTTTCTTTTAACAATTGTAGGAGCCGACGTGAGGAGGCTCATTTCAAAAATGAAAGGAAGGTTTGAATTTAATTAGAGACTCGTTGCCTCGTCTCCTACCGTGAATTGAAAAATCAAACTGGACGCGGCGAAAATGAAAGTTTAGCGTCTCAAAGTTATGCGAAGAAAACAGGTTGTTGTTGCATCGCTATTCTTGTCGGCAATCGTCATCAGCGGAGTGGTGTTTTTCTTTCTTCAGTCAACTCGTGAGCCGGTCTATCAGGGAAAATCATTAAGTGTTTGGTTGAAAGGTTACGATAATATCGAAGAACTTTTTAAGATGAATGGAGCGAAGTTGCACGAACTGGATAAAGTCGTGAGCCAAGTAGGAACTAATGCTATTCCAACTTTATTGCGATTATTGCGAGAAAAAAATTCCAACGGACATGAAGAAGCGTCAAATGCATTTCGAGTTTTGGGAGCCAAGGCCAAAGATGCAGTCCCGGCGTTAATTAAAATCTATGAGCAAAATCCGTCAGCTCGGGTTGATGTTCTTTACTCTTTGGGCTGTATCGGGCCAGCCGCTGAAGGGGCTGTTCCTTGGCTTCTCCAAAGATTGACCGATACAAATGGCAAGGAGCGCTCTTGGATTGTTGAAGCACTCGGCCAAATCCATGCCCAGTCCGCGTTGGTTGTGCCTGTGTTGATAAATTGCTTGGACGATTCAAACAGCAAAGTCCGAGTAGATGCCGCTTTAGCACTCGGAGAATATGGAACAGACGCCAAGCCAGCGGTTCCCGCATTGATTGATTTACTCAATGACAAAGGTAAAGGCGTAAGGAACAGCGCAGCTCTTGCTCTTAAAATGATCGACCCCGAAGCTGCGGTTAAAGCTGGGTTAAAATAAGATAGATGAAAATCCACGAACTGCCGCCTCCGCGCTGCTGCCACCACTCATTGCCCCTTCAGTTTTTCTTAAAATTTCAGTGCCTGCCGAACCAATTTTAAGGAGCGCGGACAGCTTGTCTGCGCGTCGCCACGAAAAATTAATTCCTTCAAACTACAAACTCAAAGTCCACGTCGGGAAAGGTCTTTGTCCGGCGCCGGTCATTCGTCAAGTGAGGAAGATTCAACACCGCCGCTTGCGCGCGGATGAAAAAATCCGGCAGCACTGGATCGTCGGAATCCTTGCGGCGATATTGGCGGAACGCCATGCCCGCGCGCCAGGTGGCATCTGTATCCAGCGGGATTTTTTCAAAATCACGCAAATCTTCTTCCACCGCCTCGCGCGCGCGTCCGCCTGCCGCGAGTTCGCCATAAGTTACAGAACTGACGGCGAGTTGCCCGCGTTGCGCCCAATGTTCGATGGTCTTCAGGCAGGCGCGATGATGCGGATGATTTTTGTCCAGCCAGGCAACGATTACCGAAGTGTCCACGAGAATCACGGACGGGTCCTTCGCAATAATTCTTCACCGGAAATGTCTCCGTCCCAGGTTCCGGCGCGGGCGCGGATGTGTTCCACAATGGCGTTGCGTGCCGCCGGGTCATGGCGGACATAATTTGCCGCAGCCTCGCGCAAAACCTCGGTGGGATTGGTTTTGGCGGCGCGTGTCTTGGCGCGGAAATCCCGCGCCAATGATTTTGGCAAACGAATGGTAAGCGTCTCTGTCATACATGAATTGTAACACGACGAGGCGAGGGGTCAAGCCCGCAGAAATTTCAGCGCGGCGCGGAAATCCTTCGGCAACGGCGCTTCAAAATTCATTTGCTCCTCCGTGCGCGGATGGACAAACGAAAGCTCGCGCGCATGCAGCATCACCCGCGGTGCGGCGTAATTCGTCAATTCCTTCAACCGTGCATTCTGCCGCGCACCGTAGGTTTTGTCACCGACCAGCGGATGGCCGAGGAATTGTAAATGCACGCGGACCTGGTGGGTGCGGCCCGTGTGAATTTGCGCCTCGACGAACGTCGCGGCGTTCAATCGTTCGAGCACGCGGTAACTCGTGTGCGCCGCGCGGCCGGAATCGTCATCGCGCGCCGCCATGCGCTTGCGGTGCGACGGATGCCGGGCGATGGCGGCGCGGATTTCGCCGGATTCGCGCGCGAGTTCGCCGCACACAATCGCGTTGTAGATTTTTTCGACCTGCCGTTGGGCAAACTGTGCCGAGAGCGCGAGGTGTGTTTCGTCGTTTTTGGCGACGACGAGGCAGCCGCTGGTTTCCTTGTCGAGCCGGTGCACGATGCCGGGCCGCGCGACGCCGCCGATGCCGCTGAGCGAGCCCCGGCAGTGGTGGAGCAGGGCGTTGACGAGAGTATGTTCCTCGTGTCCGGCGGCGGGATGCACGACCAGTCCGGCGGGTTTGTTCAGCACGAGCAGCGATTGGTCCTCAAAAAGAATGGTGAGCGGGATTTCCTCCGGTTGTGCTTCGGCGGGTTTTGCCTCCGGCCAATGGACTTCAATTTGTTCGCCGGCGCGCGGGCTGTGTGTGGGTTTGACCGTGTGACCATTGACGCGGATATGGCCTTGTTCAATCAGCCGTTGCAACGCGCCGCGCGAGGCGGCGGGAAATTTTTCACGCAAATAGGTGTCAAGCCGCCCGGACGGGAGCGATTTTTCGACGGTGAATTTTTCCGTGCGCACGGACATGGCGCATCAATTAGACGCGGGTTTTGGCGTGTGCTCGGTTTTCCAGGTGATGAGAAAAATCAGCCCGACGCCGGTGCAAATGGCGGTGTCGGCGACGTTGAAGGCGGGAAAATCAATGACGCGGCCGCCGCGTTGTTGCAGGTAAAAATAAAGAAAATCCACGACCGCCTGGCGGCTGGGCAGCAGACGGTCGGTGAGGTTGCCGGCGATGCCGCCGAAAATCAGGCCGAAGGCAATCTGGCCGGACAACGTGTGCGAACTGAAGTGGTGGCGCGTGAGAAACAGCGCGACGAGCGCGAACACGGCGACCAGGGCGAGCGCGGCATTGTTGCCGCTGAACTGGCTCCACGCCGCGCCTGTGTTGTTCCAGTGAACCAGTTTGAAGAAGCCGGGAATGACCGTCTTTTCGTCGCCCAGGTCGAGGGCATGACACACCAGCCATTTGGTGAATTGGTCGAGCGCGAAAACAACCAGTGCCAGCGTGGCGATACCGCGATTTGATTTTTGAAAGATGGTTTTGGCGGCGGCCATGGCAAACGTTTGCAGTAATTTAGCCGAATTGCCAAAAATTAACCACGAAAATTCCCCCGTGGCGGCGGGCCTCCCGGCCTGCCGTAGAGCCGGGGCGTCCCGCCCGGCGGACACTGCGCCTGTGACTGCAATCATCGGATAACTCGAAAGCCGTTGGTGCTACTGGACGATTTGTCCGGGTGGCAAGATGCCGCCCTCTACGTCAGGCGGGACGCCCGACGCTACGAACCGGTGGCAGCCCGGAATTTCCCTTTTCCCTTTACGCGGCGAAGGGCTACGATGCGCGCATGGCGCTCGTGCGCATTTTGGTGGACGGCTACAGCCTGCTGCACAACTGGCCGGAACTGGCTCCCGGCCAGCCGCGGTATTCGGCGCGCGCGCGCGAGGAATTGATTCATGTGCTCACGCGCTATCAGGATGTGGCGGGCACGCCGGTCACGATTTTCTTCGACGGTTCCGGCGCATCGGCGGGAACGCCACCGCGTGAATCGAATCCGGCGGTTGAGGTTTTGTTTTCGTGCGCCGGGCAGACCGCCGATGACATGATTGAGCGCGCGGCGCACCGGTTCAGGGCCTACGGTGAAGTACTGGCCGTCACGGACGATGTTGCCGAGCGCGACACGGTCACGGGCATGGGTGGCCTGGCGTCGAGTTGTGCGAATTTCATTCGCATGGTTGAAAATGCGCTGACGGAATTGCAGGATGAATTGCAAAATTACAATCGTGCGGAACGGAACCGTTTTAACCGAAGTCACAAGCGCGATTTGAAATGAAGACACAAACGTACCAAAATCAAATTGTCCACCGCCCGTTCATTTTCGCGGTGCTGCTCGCTGGAATTTTTTTGGTTCCGGCGGTGCGGGCGCAACCGGCGGTGCGGAATGTGGACAACCGTTTTCTGCTCATTTTTGACACTTCGTCGGACATGAAGCGGCGCTTGCCGGCGGTGCAAAAGGCGCTCAACGACATGCTGGCGACCAGCCTGAGCGGGCAGTTGCATCCGGGCGATACCATTGGCGTATGGACGTTCGACCAGGATTTGCACGCGGGGCAGTTTCCACTGCAACACTGGGAGCCGGACAACGCGGTAATGATTACGTCGAACATCACCGCGTTCGTCGGCAAACAGCATTACACAAAAACAACGACATTTGATGCGTTGCTGCCATTGCTGAATCAAGTCGTGGAGGGTTCCGAGCGGTTGACGGTGCTGATTTTCTGCGACGGCAAAGGAGAAATCCACGGAACACCATACGATGCCGGAATCAATCAAATTTTCCAACAACGTCAAAGCGAACGGGAGAAGGCGCGGTTGCCAATCGTCATCGGGTTGCGCTCGCAACGCGGCCAATACACCGGTTGCATGATGAGTTTTCCGCCCCAGCTTGTGAGTCTTCCGGCGTTTCCTCCCTTGCCCGAAGCCGTCCATACGCCACCAAAGGTTACGAATGCGCCCGCACCGCCAAGTCCGCCACGATCCAGCGTTCCGTCGCTTATTATTGTTGGCACAACCATCACCAATCGTGTGCCGCCGCCCGCGCCGAAACCGGCGCTGACCAATCCGCCGCCGATGGTCATAACATCAACGCCCGCACCCGTGATTACCAACGAGGTGAAACCACCGGACGAGGTGCCATTGATGCAAACCAGCGCCGTTCCCGCTCAACCCGAAATCTCCGCTATGCCACTGACAACGACGAATGCCATCGCCCCGCCGCCTGAAAGTTCCAAGACTGGCCATAAAGGTACTTTGGCTGTTGGCGCGGCATTTCTGGCGGCGACGGGTGGTCTGGCGGTTTTCATGTTCCGCCGCGCCCGCAAGACCGGCGGCGACAACCCCATCGACTGTTCGATGAAAAAGGATTGATTCCGCCCGTGACTTTTGACCGTGTGTCTGGAAAATTCCCGCCCATGAAAGCATGGATTTACATTTACGCCATCGTCTTTGCCGCTGGAATGCTGACGGCTTTGGCTGACGAAACCAAAACCAACACGCAAACCGGCGAAACCATGAGCATTCCCGCCAACACCAACGAAGTTGCCGTCCCGCCGCCGATGACCGCAACGTCGGCGCCCGCACCCGCGGTTGCCGGCGAAGTGAGCCTGCCGGATGATGTGTCATTGATTCAAACCAGCGCCGTTCCCGCTCAATCCAATATCACCGTTGCGCCACCGTCCGAAAGTTCCGGGACCGGCCGGAAAGGTGTTTTGGCCATAGGCGTGGCATTTCTGGCGGTGGTGGGCGGGCTGACGGTTTTCATGCTGCGTCGCGCGCGCAAAGCCGACCACGCCAGTCTCATCACGCGCGCGATGAACGAGGACAAAGATGAGGACAAAGACACGGGCAAGCATGGAGAAAAGCCCGAGGATAAGCCCGAGGAAAAAAAACCGGAAAAGAAAGAGGAGAAGAAATTCCCGCCGCCGATGACTTGAAATGTTCAATTCCGCGCGTGACTTTTGGCCGCGGGTCTGGAAAATTTCGCGCCTATGAAAACATTTAACCTGATTTGCGCCATCGTCTTTGCCGCTGGAATGGTGACGGCTTTGGCTGACGAAACCAAAACGAACACCCCAACCACCGCAACCATGAGCACTCCCGCAAACACCAACGAAGTCGCCGTCATCACCACCACCGAAGGCGAAATGGTCGTCGAATTCTGGCCCGAGGTCGCGCCCAAGACCGTCGAAAATTTCAAAACACTCGCCCAAAAAGGCTTTTATGACGGCACCTGTTTTCACCGCGTCATCAAAGGTTTCATGATTCAAGGCGGCGATCCGCTCACGAAAGATGCGAGCAAGGAAGATATGTGGGGCACGGGCGGGCCAGGCTACCAGATCAAGGCCGAGTTCAATGACCGCTCGCACGTTCGCGGCGTCATTTCCATGGCGCGTTCGAACAATCCCGATTCCGCTGGCAGCCAGTTTTACATCTGTCATGGCAACCCGGCGTTCCTCGACCATCAATACACCACGTTCGGCAAGCTGATCAAAGGCGACGACGTTTTGGAAAAAATCGGCACCACGCCCACGCATCCGCAAGACCGCCCCGACAAGCGCATGGGCATCATCAGCATCAAAATCGTTCCGCGCGACGCGGTGAAGTGATTTGTGGCCGGGCCGTGCTGCAGCGCGGCCATCATACCCGGCGGCGCAGCAGCGCCGCCCTACCTGTTGCACCGATTGTCTCTGGGAATGGTATGATTCGACATCCGGCAGCCGTCAGTTTTAGCTTGTGCCTCCGTCCGAAACCGCCTAAAGGCCGGGACGAAAAAATAAATTCATGACAAAGCAACTACAAACCATCGCCCGCAAACACGGCACGCCGGTGGTGGTGATTGACCATGACATCATCCGGAAGAATTATGCCGGGTTCAAAAAGCATCTGCCCAAGGTGCAGTGCTACTTCGCCGTGAAGGCGAATCCCGCGCCGGAAATCGTGCGGACGCTTTACAAAATCGGCGCGAGCTTCGACGTGGCGTCGCTGCCGGAGTTCATGCTCGTCTATGACAACATCAAGCGTCTGCCGCCAAAGCAGCAGCAGGATTTCATCTGGGACAAAATCATTTACGCGAACCCGACGAAGCCGAAGGAAACATTGCTCGCGCTCGATAAATACAAGCCGCTGGTCACCTACGACAACCTGAACGAGCTGAAGAAAATCAGGCAATTCGCGCCGCAGGCCGGCGTGGTGCTGCGCCTGCGCGTGGACAACACCGGCTCGCAATGCGAACTCTCCTCCAAGTTCGGCTGCACCACCGGCGAAGCGGTGGATTTGATCAAGGCGGCGTTTGCGATGGGATTGGTTGTGGAAGGGCTGAGTTTTCATGTCGGCAGCCAGTGCACCAATTTTCAAAACTTTGTCCAGGCGCTCAACGCCGCTGCCGCCGTGATGCGCGAATCAAAGTCGCGCGGCCATGAAATCAAGATTCTCGACATCGGCGGCGGCTTTCCCGCGCCTTACAACAAACACGTCAGACCGTTCCGCGAACTGGCGCGCGTCATCAACGCCGAGATTGACCGGCTGTTTGCCCCCAACATTCAGATTCTCGCCGAACCAGGACGATTTCTCGTGGCCACAGCGGCGACATCCGTGGCGCGCATCATCGGCAAGGCGGTGCGCGACGGCAAACCGTGTTACTACATTGACGACAGCGTTTATCACACGTTCAGCGGCATCATCTTCGACCATTGCCAGTATCACCTGAAGGCGTTCAAGAAGGGCAAAACGGAAATCTGCGCCGTGTTCGGCCAGACCTGCGACGGGCTGGACACCATCTCCCAATCCGAGGAACTGCCGGACCTGGAAATCGAAGACCTGGTTTACGCGGAAAACATCGGCGCCTACAGCAACGCCTCTGCGACGTGGTTCAACGGTTTTCCGCCGGCAAAAGTGGTTCATATCAACCAATGAAGGTAGGGCGCGTCACTTCCGCCTTCGTCCCGCATTACGCATTGGCGTCAACCTAAGCCGGGGTTGAGTTCGGCGACCAATTGAAAATAGTTTTTGCGGTCCTTGCGTTGCTCATAGAACAGATGATGAGTGAGGTCATGCTCCAACCATTGATCGGGGGTCAGTTGCAATATCGCCGTCGCAAACAGGCAGGCACATTGGCCGATAATCCGGGCCAGGCGCAGCAGGCTGACATGCCGTTGACCGTCGCCCAGCAGTTCCATGGCTTGACAAAAGCGATAGACCGCCACGCAAAACAGGAGTTTGGTCATCACCGACAGACGCAATAAGGAGGCGCTGCGCGCATTGAACTGGCGCAAGCCCAGATGACTTTTCCAAGCCTTGAAGATCATTTCAATGCGCCAGCGTAGCCGATACACCTTGGCCAGCGATTGAGCCGGCCAGACGTCGCGGCTGACATGGGTCAGGAAAATACTCCAGCCCTTCAAAAAGAGGTGCTCGCGACAGGGGTTGAGCCGCGCATCGCGGTTGGCCCGCGCCTTGCGTCGTCGCTCGTTGGCCACCGGCTCCGGCACTGGCAGCGCCACCAAGCGCGCCCGCACCCCTTCGGCGCCCAAGAGCACTTCCCGGTCAAAACGGCCGCAGGTGCGAAGTTCCCGGGCCAAATTCAACGGTTTGCCGTTGAGGTCGCAGACCCGGACACCGGATTTAAAGCGCGAGAGGAAAAAGGCTCCCTTCAACCCGAGTGCGGCCAGGATCGGCAGCACAAAATAACCCAGATCGCGAATGATCAGATCGCCCCGTTGAGCCACCGCCAGAATATCGGGCGCGGCAGCCTGATCATTGCGGGTGAACCCCGAAAGGGAGCAATGAACCACGGTGGCATGGAGGAGGTCGGCGATGAATTGGATTTTGAGGGCGGCGCGCTTTTTGTGGTGTGGATTGCCGCCGCCGGGAAACAGGTCGGCCAGATGATCGGGCAGGGCTTGAACCGTACTATCGTGGAGAAGCACCCGGCCGAAAGGCCCGAACAGGCCTTGGGCGCGCAGACCCTGGCTGAGTTGGCCGAACAAAGCGGTGGCGACTTGGGCCAGGAAGCCTTCCACCGTGGCGTTAAGCCGTTTGTGCAGGGCCTGTTTGGTGTAAGTGAGGCGGGCCGCCAAGCTGATGACGGCGGTGATCCGCTTCAAGGAAAGCGTGGCTTCCGCCGCCAAGACGACCAGGGCCAGCAGGAAATCAGTCAGGGGGATTTTGCGAGGCTGGCGTTGGAGAAAACCGGACTGGCGAGCCAGGGCCTGTGCGTCCAGTTGGGCTAATTGGGAACGGATTTGTTGGAGGTTGGCGGCCAGAGTTTGCGCGAGGGAAGGCGAATAAGGTGTTGACATCGGGTTTATGATATAGTAAATATAAATAAACTATATATCAACCTTTATGGGATATCTAATCAAAGTTCAAAAAGTCGAACGACCGACCAACCGGTCGTATTACGTCAATCTGCCGGTGGTTTTAGCCGAGGCGATCGACCTCCAGAAAGGCGAGCAATGGGAATGGTCGATGGAAGACAAAAACACCCTGGTTCTGTCTCGCGTTAAGAAAAGAGAAATACGCCGCCGCTCTCGTAAAGCTTAGGTTGACGCGGATGCGCATTACGGGACTACGGCGGGACAAGTCGTGCGCGCCGCCGCATTTATTTGTAGTTTCCCTCTTTGCGCCCTTGGCGGCTTCGCGCCTCCCGCTCGCGCGCCAGCGGAGTTGCGTTGAAACGAAACACCTTACCCCGGACCGGCTGAAGCCGGGACACCGAACAGGCTGCGCAGCAGCGCAGCCCTACCTTTCGTGTGATTCGTCCACACCATTGGCTTGAATTCCAGACCGGCCTGCGCCATGTTGTCCGAAATCTATGAAGCCCAATGATTTTTCCGATGCGCGGGTGCTCGTCACCGGCGGCGCGGGCTTTATCGGCAGTGCGCTCGTCTGGGCGCTGAACCGCCGCGGCTGCGAACGCATTGTCGTTTGCGACCGCCTCGGCACGGATGAAAAATGGCGCAACCTCACGCCGCTGCGCTTCGCCGATTACGTCGAGGCCGACGATCTGCTCCCGCGGTTGCAAAGCGGCGCATTGGGCAAATTTGACCTCGTGCTGCACATGGGGGCCTGCTCATCCACAACCGAGACCAACGCAGGTTTTCTCATCCGCAACAATTACGAATTTACCAGGGACCTCGCCACTTGGGCGCTCGGCCAAAAAACGCGCGGTCGAAAAATCCGCTTCGTTTACGCGTCCTCCGCCGCGACTTACGGTGACGGTTCGGCCGGCATGGACGACGACGATCGGCAACTCGGCAAACTACGTCCGTTGAACATGTATGGCTATTCGAAACACCTCTTTGATCTGCACGCCAAACGGGCGGGTTTTTTAAACCAAATCGCCGGCTTGAAATACTTCAACGTCTTCGGCCCGAACGAGGACCACAAGGGCGACATGCGGTCGCTCGTCCACAAATCCACGGCGCAGGTGCAGGCCGAGGGCGTCATCCGGCTGTTCAAGAGTTACCGCTCCGATTTTCGCGACGGTGAACAAAAGCGCGATTTTCTTTACGTGAAAGACGCTGTTGCCATGACGTTGCATCTGGCCGCGACGCCCAAGGCCAACGGACTTTTCAACATCGGCGGCGGCAAGGCGCGGACATGGCTGGACCTGGCCCGTGCGGTTTTTGCCGCGCTGAAACGCAAGCCGAAGATTGAATTCATGGAAATGCCGGAAGTCATCCGCGACAAATACCAGTATTTCACCAAGGCGAATCTGGCCCGGTTGCGTGCCGCCGGTTACACCGCGCCCGTCACGTCGCTGGAAGACGCCGTGAGCGACTACGTCCGCAATTATCTTGTGCCGGACCAGCGGCTCGATCCGGCTGTGGCTTAAACGGAAAGGGTCATAATACCAGGAGCAGCCGGTCTCCATCCGTGAACCGTTGGAGTTCAAGCTTTAGCTTGTCCCCCAATGCAGTCCCGCCACGCGGGACTGAACTCCAACATTTTGATCGCCATGCAACTTGCCAGCGGTCGGGCTTTATTGTCATTTTAAGCGGGAGTGAAATTGAAAATTGCCATCTACTGCCTGCTGGTTGCCACCTTCACCACGGCGAACGCCGCGGATCCATCGGACGATTTCAACGCCACCACCGACCCGGTTGGCCGCAACCCCAACGGCCTTGAGACGCCGGTCAACCAGCTCGTCACGCCTGCCGGCACTCTCATCGAACTTCCCGGCATCAGACCGCTGGCGCTGGCGCTGAGTCCCGACGGCCGGCTGCTGGTGACCGCCGGACTGACACACAAATTAGTCGTGATTGACCCGGCAACCGGGAAAATTTTGCAACACGTTTCGCTCCCATCGGACAAAACGCAGGAGCCGGCGCCGGTTTCCGTCGAAATTCTTTCGCCGGACAGCAAAGCGCAAATCAGTTTCACCGGCCTCGTTTTTTCGCCGGACGGCTCGCGGATTTACATGGCGAACGTCAACGGCGACATCAAGGTCTTCACGGTCCAGCCGGACCATAAAATCGCTCCGTTGTTTTCCATCGCGCTGCCGCCGGCCAATGCGCCGTTGCGCATGGCAGAAATTCCGGCGGGCATCGCCGTTTCACCGGACGGCAAAAAAATTTACGTTGCGCTCAATCTTTCCAACCGCCTGGCCGAACTGGACGCCGCCACCGGCCGCGTGTTGCGGATGTGGGACGTGGGCGTCGCACCCTTTGACGTCAAACTCGCCGGTCACCGGATTTACGTGAGCAACTGGGGCGGCCGGCGGCCCGACGCGAACAGCGTCACCGGTCCGGCGGGACGCGGCACGTTCGTGCGGGTTGATTCCCGCTCCATCGCCAGCGAAGGCTCGGTTTCCATTATTGAATTAAATACAAACATCGAACATCGAACATCGAACATCGAACTTCGAACTGGTTTGCACGCCGGCGCGCTCGCGTTGTCGCCGAACGGACGCTGGCTCGTTGTGGCCAACGCCGGCAGCGATACGTTGAGCGTCATTGACACGCACACCGACAAAATCGTCGAGACGATTTGCGCGCGGCAAAATCCGGGCGATTTGTTCGGCGCGCAGCCCAATGCGCTGGCGTTCGACAAATCGGGCAAAACCCTTTTTGTCTGCAACGGCACGCAAAACGCCGTCGCGGTTTTTCAGTTCAAGCCGGGTGCATCGAAGCTGCTCGGCCTGATTCCTGTCGGCTGGTTTCCCGGCGCGATTGTGCAGGACGGGAAACGTCATGCGATTTACGTGGCGAACATCAAAAATCTCGGTCCCGGGCGGCTGGGCAAGACCGGTCAAACGGAATTCAACACGAAGCAATACTACGGTTCGCTCTCACTTGTGCCCGTGCCGTCGGCGAAAGATCTGGCGGCCTTCACGCAAACCGCCCTGGCCAACTTGCGTTATCCGCTGCTGGCGCAGGCGAAATTGCCGGCGCGCACCAACCAACCCGCACGGCCCGTGCCGGAGCGCGTCGGCGAGCCCAGCGTCTTCCAGCACGTCATTTACATCATCAAGGAGAACCGTTCTTACGACCAGATTCTCGGCGACGTGCAGGAAGGCAACGGCGACGCCGGCCTCTGCACCTTCGGCGCGCGCGTCACGCCGAACCAGCACAAGCTCGTCCGCGAATTTACGCTGCTGGACAACACCTATTGCTGCGGCATCTTGAGCGCCGACGGCCACAACTGGACCGACAGCGGCATCGCGAACGATTATGTGGAGCGTTCGTTCGCCGGCTGGCCGCGCAGCTATCCCAGCGGCGGCAGCGACCTGGACACGGCGGACGCGCTGGCCTATTCGCCGGCGGGTTTCATCTGGAACGACGCGCTCGCGCACGACCGGACGGTCTGCGACTTCGGCGAGTTCACCTCCGACAAAAAACAATGGAAGGACCCTGCGCGCAAAGGCAAACCGGGCTTCCTCGATTGTTACCGCGACTTTATAAACGGCGCGGACGAAATCACGTTGACGGACGAACCGGACATCGAGGCGTTGCGGCCTTACATCGTGACGAACACGGTTGGCTGGGATCTGGATGTGCCGGACGTTTTTCGCGCCGCGCAATTCATCAAGGAACTGAAACAATTTGAGGCCGCCGGCAACTTCCCCAACTTCGTCATCGTCTGGTTGCCCAACGACCACACCAGCGCCACGAAATTTGGTTCACCCACGCCAGCCGCCCAAGTGGCGGACAATGATTTGGCGTTCGGCCAGATCGTCGAAGCCGTCAGCCACAGCCGGTTCTGGACGAACACGTGCATTTTTGCAATCGAAGATGATCCGCAAAGCGGGTGGGACCATGTGAGCGGCTACCGCACGACGGCTTATGTCGTCAGCCCTTACACGAAGCGCAGACAGGTTGTGAGCACGCAATACAACCAGACCAGCCTGCTGCGCACGATGGAACTCATGCTCGGCCTGCCGCCGATGAACCAGATGGACGCGACGGCCACCCCGATGTTTGATTGCTTTACGAGCGTGCCGGACTTCACGCCGTTCGAGGCCGTGACCAACAACGTGCCACTCGACGAAATGAACCCTTTGCCCAAGCTCATTTCCGATCCGCTTTTGCGCAAGGACGCCTACGCTTCGGCGCGATTGCCGCTCGAAAAGGAAGATCAATGCCCCGAAGATTTGTTTAACCGCATCCTCTGGCGCGCGATGAAAGGTTCGCAAACGCCGTATCCGGCGTGGGCGGTGAAAGCGGTGGAAGACAACGATTGACCGTGGTTTTGCCCCAAACAAGTGACTGGAAATTGCCCCCCATCAGGCAATTCCCGCCAATCAAAAAAACCAACTTTTCTTGTAACTTTGGCCGGGTTTTGCCTAAGTAATGGATGAAACCTGACTAACGTGGAATCTATTTCACCAACGCTTGGGCCGCCGTCCGGCACGCCGCCAACGCCCGCAACCTCGCTGGCCGGGCGGCTGTTGAATGTCTTTGCCGCACCGGGCGACGTTTTCGATGAAATCAAAACCGTTCCCCCGCGCACCACCAACTGGCTTGTGCCGGCGTTGCTTTCGGCATTCCTTGGCGTGCTCTCGGCGATTGTCATGTATTCACAACCGGCAATCATCCAGCAAATTCATGAACAACAGGCAAAGATTTTTGAGGATCAGGTTAATGCCGGCAAAATGACCCGCGAGCAGGCGGATCAGATCGAAGCGGCTTCCGAGAAATTCGGTGGACCGGCGACCATGATGATTTCGGGCTCAATCGGCGCGGTGGTCACGAGTTTTGCGCGGGTGTTCTGGTGGGCATTTGTTTTATGGCTTTTGGGGCTGGTTTTCCTGAAGACGAAATTGGATTATCTCAAGGCGCTCGAAGTGGCCGGCCTGGCCAGCATGATCGCCCTGCTGGGAGCCATCATCACCCTGCTGCTCTCCGTAAGCCTCGGCAAAATTGTTACCCCCAGCTTCGCGCTTCTGATCAGCCATTTTAATCCGAAAAATGTCCTGCACCTGGCCCTCGCGGCGATGAACTTTTTTGCTCTCTGGCTGGTGGGAGTCCTGGCCGTCGGTTTGTCCCGGCTTTCCGGCGCCCGGTTTTCGAAGGCGCTTTGGTTGACGGGTGGATTCTGGCTGACCATCCAGTTTCTCCTCATCCTGCTCGCCGTCCTGGTCAGCGCCATTTTTTCGGGGGCAAAATAGGCGTCAAATGATTGACTGAAACATCATGGCCAATTTAAAGAAACATCGGCAGGTCATCGTCTTTTCAGTCATCGGGCTGGCGCTGGTTGCACTAATGACGGCAAGATCTTTAACGATTGTCCCAATCAAATAAAACGAAATTCCACGAGGCCTGTCTTAATACATATCTATCATGGCAAACTCCAAGAAACGCAGGAAAATCATCATTTTTTCGGTCATCGGCCTGGCGCTGGTTGCGCTGACGCTGGTGGCTGTGTTCAGGAAAAAGGCGCCGGTCATCACGGTTCAAACGGAAAAGGTCACGCGGCGCAATCTCATCGAACTCGTCGTGGCCAACGGAAAGATTCAACCGGTGACGCAGGTGGTCATCAGTCCCGAAGTTGCCGGCGAAATCGTGGCGCTGCCGGTCAAGGAGGGGGACCCCGTAAAAAAAGGCGACTTGCTCGTGCAGATCAAACCGGACAATTACGAGGCGAGCCGCAATTCCGCCGAGGCCAATTACAAATCCTCCCTCGCCAGCATTGACCTGGCACAGGCCGAACTTGAAAAAGCGGAGACTGAATACAAACGAAACCAGAATCTCTTTCAAAACAAACTGGTCTCCGACTCGGTCTTCCTCGATTTCAAAACGGCTTACGAAGTGGCCAGACTGCAACACCAAAACGCCATCCACCAGGCCGATCAAGCCAAGTTCGGCCTCGACAAGGCAAAGGATGATTTGAGCAAGACCACCATTCAATCGCCCATTGACGGCATTGTCGTCCGCCTCAAATCGCAGCTCGGCGAGCGCGTGCTGGGCACCTCCTTCAACATGGGCACCGAGATCATGACCGTTGCCGATCTGAACGAGATGGAGGCCCGCATGGACATCGGTGAGATGGACGTGGTGCTCATGCAACCCGGACAGAAGGCGCGGCTGGAGGTGGATGCTTTCAAGGACCGCAAATTCAACGGCACCGTCACCCAGGTCGCCAACTCCTCCAAAAGCACCGCCCTCGGCAGCAGTTCCAGCAGCAGCCAGGAGGCCACGAAGTTTGAGGTTCGCATCCGCCTCAACGAAAAGGAGGATTTCCGCCCCGGCATGTCCGTCAACGCCGAGATCGAAACCCGCTACCGCACCAACGTCCTCACCGTGCCGATGGCCAGCGTCACCGCGCGCCCGCCCCAAAAGAAAGACAACGGCAAGAACACGGCCAAAGACGTCCAAACCAATTCTATCCCCGGCACCAATGCAGTCGCTGGAACAACACCCGGCACCAACACCGTCGCCGGAGCCGCGACCGGGACCAACGGCGTCGCGCCGGACAAGAAATCGAAGGAAGCGGCCAAGCCGGTGGAGGTGGTCTTCGTCGCCAAGGACGATCACGCCAAAATGGTGCCGGTGAAGATCGGCATCTGTGACGACAGTTACTGGGAGATCATCGAAGGTTTGACCGAGGGACAGGAAATTGTCTCCGGCGGGTTCAAGGCGATCAGCCGCGACCTGGCTGACGGCAAGAAGATCAAACGGGGCACGCCGGACAAGGGCGAGGCCAAGGAAGCAAAGTAATGCGAACGCAAATCCGAAGCCCGAATTCCGAAATCCGAAAGAAGCCCGAATTCCGAAATCCGAAACGGCAATGCACAGGTTCGGATGATATTCTGGACATTCGGACTTCGGTTTTCGGGCTTCGGTTTTCGGGTTTTACAGCATGAGCCTCATCCGTTTCCAGAATATTTCACGGCGCTACCAGATGGGCGGGGAGACCGTCCATGCCTTGCGCGACGTGTCGCTCGAAATCCAGCGCGGCGAGTATGTCGCCATCATGGGGCCGTCCGGCTCCGGCAAATCCACGATGATGAACCTCATCGGCTGTCTCGACACCGCCACGTCCGGCCGCTACGAATTGAACGGCACCAACGTCAGCGAGATGGATGACAATCAACTGGCGGAAGTCCGGAATCGCGAAATCGGTTTTGTCTTCCAAACCTTCAATCTGCTGCCCCGTTCCAACGCCTTGCACAATGTCGAGCTGCCGCTGATTTACGCCGGCATCCCCGCCGCCGAACGGCGGAAAATTGCGCTGGCAGCCATCTCACAGGTCGGCCTGGCCGATCGCATGCACCATAAACCCAATGAGCTTTCGGGCGGCCAGCGACAGCGCGTCGCCGTCGCCCGCGCGCTGGTCAACAAACCGTCCATCCTGCTGGCCGACGAGCCGACCGGCAACCTCGACTCCAAAACTGGCGCGGAAATCATGGCGTTGTTCGAAGACCTCTCACGCGCAGGCAACACCATCATTGTGGTCACGCATGAGGAGGACATTGCCAGACAATCCCGCCGCATCATCCGCCTCCGCGACGGTTTGATTGCGAGCGACGAGAAGCTGGCCGAGAGTCGAGAGTCGAGAGTCGAGGGACAGAAGGCCAAAGCGGATGAGCGCATGGCTCAGGCTCTCGACTCTTCCGCGCCATGAACGCGCTGACCGAACTCAAGGAAGGCCTGAGCATTTCCTGGGCGGCCATCCGCGCGAACAAAATGCGTTCCGTGCTTACGACGCTCGGCATCGTCATTGGCATCGTCACCGTCACGCTCATGGGCACGGCCATCGAGGGATTGAACCTCGCCTTCCTGAAAAGCATTTCGTCACTCGGCGCAGACGTGTTCTACGTCTCGCGCTTCAGTTGGGTGAACACAACCCATGAAGATTGGCACCGGCAACAGAAGCGCCGCCTGATCCGGCTGGCGGATATTGAAGCGCTGGCGAGCCAGCTGACCCAGGCCGCCGCCGTCGCGCCCACCGCGGAAGACGACGCAACCTTGAAGTACAAGAACCGCAGCTCCAGCGGGGTGACCATCCTCGGCACCACCGAGGCCTATCTGCTCACCAGCGGGGTGGGCGTTTCGCAAGGCCGATTTCTTTCCGTCCCGGATGCCGCGGGCGGCCGGCCCGTATGCGTCATCGGCAGCGAAGTGGCGACCAATTTGTTCCGCCAGGAGCCGCCGCTGGGGGCGCACATCAAAATCGGCAATCAGACCATGGAAGTCATCGGCGTGATGGAAAAGCGGGGAAGTTTTTTGGGCATGTTCAGTCTGGACAACCGCGTGATCATTCCGCTGAAACAGTTCACCACCGCCATCTGGAGCAACCCCGACATCGGCATCGAGGTCAAGGCCAGGGGGCTGGTGCAACTGGACGAAGCCCGCGAGGAATTGCGCCAGGTCATGCGCCGCGTCCGCCATCTGGAACCGAACCAGCCGGATGATTTCGCCATCAACCAGCAGGACCAGTTCGTCGAAATGTTCAATCGCGTGGCCGGCACCATCGCCGTCATCGGCCTGTTCGTCACCGGCCTGTCCCTCTTCGTCGGGGGCATCGGCATCATGAACATCATGTTCGTCTCGGTCGCCGAGCGGACGCGCGAAATCGGCATCCGCAAGGCCATCGGCGCCAAACGCCGCACCATCCTGCTGCAGTTTCTGATGGAGGCGGCGTGCATCTGTTTGATTGGCGGGTTGATTGCCTTGGCCATCGCCTGGCCGCTGACGCTGGTGGTGCAGCGGTTTCTGCCGGCGACGATGTCATTAACCGTTGTGGGCATCGCGCTGCTGGTGTCGCTCGTGACGGGAGTGGTGTCGGGCTTCCTGCCGGCGTGGCGCGCGGCGCGCATGAACCCGGTGGACGCGTTGAGGAGCGAATGAGCCGAAAGTGTGAAGCGTGAAACGTAAAACGTGAGGCGTAAGAAAGAGGTCGGTTATGAATTATGATGAATGGTTAAAGTCGGTGCCGGTGGAAATAACGGGCGATTCACTTTGGAAAGTCGAGGGCTATCGGCTGGCACTGTTCGCTGCGGACTTGGGTTGGCATGACGTGAGCAAATTGATGAAAGACAAACGCACGCTCGGACTTTCGGACCAGCTTTATCGGGCTCTCGGGTCGATCGGAGCGAACGTAGCCGAGGGCTATTCACGAGGTACAGGCAAAGACCGCGCCCGGTTTTATGAGTATGGTTTGGGTTCAGCACGTGAGAGCCGTGGTTGGTATTACGATGGCCGTCATGTGCTCGGCGAGAGAGTCGCGGAACATCGGATTCGTCTTTCGACCCAAATCATCCGCCTGCTGCTCACGATGGTTCCGGATCAGCGCGGCTCGCTCCTCCGCGAAGACAGCCCTCCCTACCAAACCTCCTTGACACCACCAGACACAGAATCTCCTTTCGTTCCCGATGAACTGGTGCAATTGCTCCAAAACATTCCTCTAGCTTAACCATGCATTCACGCATCACGCATCACGCACCACGCATCACGACCTAAGCCATGCCAGCCAAACGAACAAACCTACTGCTCGGCGAACTGCATGAAAGTTTCTCCATGGCCATGAACGCGCTGGTCGCGCACAAGCTGCGCTCGGCGCTCACGCTGCTCGGCGTGTTGATCGGCGTGTTCTCCATCATCGTCGTGATGACCGCGATGCGCGTGCTGAAAAGCAACGTCGAGAACGAAATGAGCCAGTTGGGCAGCCGCACCTTCGCGATCCAGAAATGGCCGGCGGTCCATTTCGGCACGGGTGATTGGGAAAAATACTGGCGGCGCAAGAACATCTACCTCGCCCAGGGACGGCAGGTGCGGGAGAAGACCACGCTTGCGAGCAGCGTCGGCATCGAAGGCAATTTTTGGAGCGGGGAGGTCGAGACGCATTACCAGACCACGCCGCCCACCGTCCGGTTGCTCGGCGAAACCCCCGGCAGTTTTCCCGCGCGCAACTGGACCGTCGCCGAAGGCCGCGCCCTGTCGGAATCCGACGTGGACAATGCCCGCGATGTTTGCGTGCTGGGCAGCGCCCTGGCCAAAACGGTTTTTCCCTTCGGTTCGGCGGTGGGCGAAGAGATCAAAATCAGCGGTTACAAATACCAGGTGATCGGCGTGATCGCCCCCAAGGGCGGCTCGGTCGGGGGCGAGCAGGACAACTTCACCGTCATCCCCATCACCACCGCGCTCAATCGCACCGGCCGCTGGTGGCGCAGCCTGACGATCCTGGTGCAGGCGCGCGACGCCGCCAGCTACGAAGACTGCGTTGAAGAGGTGCGCGGCATCCTGCGCGTGGCCCGCAAGGTCCCGCCGGGCACCGAGGACGATTTCGAGCTGTTCTCCAACGATTCGCTTATCCAGCAATTCAATTCCTTCACCAAGGCCGTGCGCATCGGCGTGGTAGTCGTAAGTTCCATTTCGTTGCTGGCCGCCGGCATCGGCATCATGAACATCATGCTCGTCTCGGTCACGGAACGGACGCGCGAGATCGGCATCCGCCGCGCGATCGGCGCGAAGAAGCGCAACATCATGGCGCAATTCATCATGGAAGCCATCGTGCTCTGTGAAGTCGGCGGTGCCATCGGCGTGGTGCTCGGCATTCTCGGCGGCAATGCGCTCGCGTGGTATATGAAAGTGCCGCCCGTCATCCCGATTGACTGGATTGTGCTCGGCTTGCTGATCTGCTCCGTGGTTGGAATTGTTTTCGGGACCTATCCGGCCTACAAGGCGGCGAACCTGGATCCGATTGAATCGTTGCGATACGAGTAAATTGCGAGCGACTCTGTTACGCAGCGAAAGGTAGGGCCGTGTTCCGCAGCCCAAATACTCGTCTATTGAATCCTTGTAGCAGCCGACGTAAGGAGGCTCATTTCAAACAAGGAAGTCAGAGCCTCGTGACCTCGGCTGCTACGATATCAGGATCGTGGTGCAGTCGGCGCAACAGGCGGCGGTGCTGGTGTTGGTGTATTGAATAAGGAAACCAGGAAACCAAGAAGGCGGAAGCGAAGCCGGTTCATGGTTTCATGGATTCCTTATAGAATCCAAAGACGGCAGTACTGGGGTATTGAGGACGCGCTCAATCCTCCGCAAACAGATATTCCAGATCCGTCGTCGTGAGGCTGCGGGCGCAATTTTCAGGTCGCAAGCATCATGCTTGATTTGATGCCCAGGTCCTCGCAGATCGCCTTCGTGATTGCGAATAAATTGCGCGTGGTGGGATTACCATGACGACTCAACATGCGATGTAACGCCTTCTCGCCAAAGCCGGTCTGTCGCGACAATTCCTTGAAAGTGATGTTGGCATGAACGAGATCGCGCAACATCGAAAGTCCTTCGTCAGTTTCTCCTTCCATCAGCGTGTTGACCGCCTCGGCATATAACGCTTTCGCAAACTTCGGATCGCGTTTGATCCGGGCCAAAACTGTCTGCTTATATTCTCGTGTCAGTGCCATTTTAATCTTTCGATTGCTTGTATCTTTTCCAGCGTTCAATTGCGACAGCAATGTCACCGGATTGCCGCCGCTTGCTGCCGCCGCCCAATAAAATGATAATTGTTTTTCCGTCGCGTCCGAAATACACCCGATAACCCGGGCCAAAATCTAATCTTAATTCAAACACGCCTTCTTGAAGTGACTTCGCCGCTCCAAAATTTCCTGCTTCAAGTCGGTGAATGTATTTGTCAACGCGCGCGGCGGTTACGGCATCAAGCGAGTCGAATCAGTCAGCGAAAGGCGAATTTCCGCCATAGTTTTGAAAACTATTTGGGCTTAATCCGCGAACAAATACTCCAGGTCCGTCGTCGTGAGGCTGCGGGCGAAACCTTCCTCCCCCAGCACATCGGCTATCGTCTGCGCCTTGCTCTGTTGCAACTCCCAGATTTTTTCCTCGACGGTGCCGGGCGCGATGAGCCGGTAGGCGTTCACCGTCTGTGTCTGGCCGATGCGATGCGAGCGGTCAATCGCCTGCGCCTCCACTGCCGGGTTCCACCACGGATCGTAAAGCACCACGTAGCTGGCGTTGGTGAGATTTAAACCGGTTCCCGCCGCGCGCAAACTCAGCAAAAACACGCCGGGGTTCGTGTCGCCTTGGAACGCGTTGACGACCTGTTGCCGGTCTTTCGTCTGGCCGGTGAGAATGTGCGTGATAATTTGCCGGTCGTGACATTCCTTTTCGAGCAATAGCAACATCTGCACGAACTGGCTGAAGACCAAAACCTTTTGTCCCTCGGCCACCAGCGGATCGAGCAACTCGAACAGCGTCTCGGTCTTGCCGGACGCGGTGTCGCTGCCGACGAGCCGCGGATGGCAGCAAATCTGGCGCAACCGCGTGAGCGCGGCCAGCACGTGCATCTTGCTCTTGTTAAGGCCCTGTTCCGCGACGGCATACATGATCTGGTCGCGGCTGCGGCGCAATTCGGCCAGGTAAAGCTTCCGCTGCTCGTCGCCGAGCGGACAATCGCGCCGTTGTTCGATGCGGTCGGGCAAATCCTTCGCCACGTGTTTTTTCAGGCGGCGCAGCAATAACGGGCGCAGCCGGGCCGAGAGCCGTTTGCGCGCGATGCGCTGGGCGGATTCGGTTTTCTCGCCGCGCGTCTCCACCGTTGGGACGGCTTCGTCGCCGGCCTGGGAACGCGGTTCGTAAGTTTCGATAAATTGTTCCTGATTGCCGAGGTAGCCGGGCTGGATGAAATCCACGATGCTCCACAAATCCAGCAGCCGGTTTTCGAGCGGTGTGCCGGTGAGCGCCAGGCGGTATTCGGACTTGAGCTGTTTGACCGATTGCGTGACCTGCGCGCCGGGATTTTTGATGAACTGCGCCTCGTCCAAAATCGCCGCGCGGAACGCGAATTTTTGCAACTCCTCCAAATCGCGCCGCAGCAACGCGTAATTCGTCACAATCAAATCGTGCTGCGGAATTTGCTTCCGCAAATTGTGCCGCGCCGCGCCGCTTTCGAGCACGAGCACTTTCAAACCCGGCGTGAACCGCTCCGCCTCGCGCCGCCAGTTGTGCAGCACGGACGCCGGACAGATGACGAGCGACGGCTTGGGATTTTTCGTGTTGCGCTCCTTAAGCCGCGCCAGCCACGCGAGCGCTTGCAGCGTTTTGCCCAGACCCATGTCATCGGCCAGAATGCCGCCGAGTTTGATTTGCGTGAGGTGGCAGAGAAAATCGAAGCCGTCCTTTTGATAGGGACGCAACTCGGCCTGCAATCCGGCAGGCAACGCAACGGATGGAACGCCTTTGAAATCCCGTACACGCGCGCGCAACGCCTTCGCTTCCGGCGAATCGGCAAAGCGCGTCAACCCGCTTTCGTCCAGATGCGCCACGTGTTCCAGGCCGATTTTTTGCGGCACGGCGATGAGGCCGTCAACGCCCATCTCGGCCATCGCCTCGTGCGCGCCTTGCACGGCGTTGATATCAAGTTCCACCCAGCCGGAATTCGGCAGCTTGACGAAACGGCTGGTGGCGGCGGCGAGCCGTTCGAGGTCCGCCTTGCTGAGTTTGAGACCTTCGGCCTCCCATTCGGCGGAAACCGCCAGCCAGTCAATGCCGCTGCCCTTGACGATGAGCCGCGGCTTGAGCTGGCGCGGTTGCAGGAACAGGCGGTGAAACGCCGGGTTGCCGAGAAATTCCGCTTCGCTGGGGCGTTCCGCCCACACGGCCGCGAGCGTGCCGAGAAAATTTTCGTTCGCGTCGCCAATCCACAAACCGGGTTCGGGCGTGAACCAATCGATTTTGCGCAGCCATTGGATCGCGGGTTCCAGGCGCGGGTCGTCGAGAATTTCCGGTTTGTCGCCCGGACGCTTCTTCACTTCGTTCGCGACCCATTCGTAGCCGTTCCAAAACCAGACGCTTTGGTCGCGGAGACTCCTGGCCAGCAACCGCAGCCGCACCGTGTCGTCGAGCAGCTCGAAAACGAACTGCGGCCTGGCCGGATGCGCGATGCAAAGCTGCTCCCAATCCACGCCGTGATTCGACTGCGTCTTGCGCAGGTGCAACAGGAGCCGATGGCTCAGTTTGCGCACCGGCACGGACGGTTGGTGCGCGAGATATTTCAGCACTGGCGGCGGTGGCGCGTTGCGCAGCAGATAAAACGTGCCATTGACCAGCGCGAGCGGCGGCTGACGGTTGAAAAATTTCGCGTCGGCAATGGAATGGTTTTCACCGCCGGGCAATTCGATCCGGTGCGTGAACGACAGTTCCTTGTCGCCGTTGTCGAGGTGCGGTGTGAGCGCGGCAATCTGGCCGTGAAAATGGAGCGGCTGGCCGTCACCTTCCAGGCGGGGCGAGTGCCCCCAGCGCGCGAGCCATTGGAGCAGTTCGGCGTCGGACAAAACCAGCGTGTCCGCGTCCCGCAATGCGGAATTGCGGTTCGTGTCGGCAAGCCACTGGATGAACTCCCAATCGGCGGGTGAAAATAATTCCTGCTCGTGCGTGGCGCGAACGACGAGGTCAATCAGCTCCCGCAGCGTGCGCGCCTTTTCGCCGGTGCGCGGGCGCAACAAAAGAAATTGCACGGCCAGGCGGTAACGCGACGGTTCTTCGTCGTCCGGTTGCACGCGGCAGACGACGCGCAACGTGGCGCGCGGCGTGTCGAGCAGCGGCAGGGCGGGCGGCGAGAGCCAGTTTTCGAGCTCCTTGACGAGATTTTGCTCCTTCTCAGTTTCCTCGGCCCGGGCAAAACGGTCGAGGCTGGCGTGCACCTGCAATTCCGGCGGCACGGAATGTTTGGCGCGGAGAAATAAAAACGCGAGTTCCTCCAGGCGCGCCTTGCCCTGGGCATTCAGCAAACGCGGCCACCAGTGCGTGTCGGGAAAATCGCGGCGCGAGAGCGACAGTTTTTCAAAATAATCCTCGAGCAACAGCCACGAACGCTGCGAATCGGGGCACGTCGCGAAACTTTTCAGAATGTCCTCGCGCCCGTTGACGGTCGCCTTCGAGTCCGAGAGTTCCCGGCGCAAATCAGCGAACGCGCCGTAGGTTTGCGACAGCACTTTGTGGTGCGCGTCGTATTTCGTCGTGCCCGTTCCGTTTCTGATTGAAATTTTCGACATCTGAAAAAACTTAGACTAGTATTTCGTCATAAGCGCCAAGTCCGGTCAACTGGAAAGCAAAAGAAAATGTGTTGCGCGGTCGCTGGCGTGATTGACGCGAGGCTGGTTTTTGTTATAATTCGCCCTTTTATGAACCGGAATCCACATGTGGCCGTGGTCGGCGCGACCGGCGCCGTCGGCATCGAAATGATTAAAACGCTGGAAAAGAGAAATTTTCCGGTGGGAAAACTCACTTTGCTCGCTTCGGCGCGTTCCGCCGGCAAGAAACTCAAATTTCGCGGCACCGACATCACCGTCAAGGAATTGACCAAGGACTCCTTTGCCGGTATCGACATCGCGTTGTTCAGCGCCGGCGGGAGCATTTCCAAGGAATTTGCACCCATCGCGGCCAAAGCCGGCTGCGTGGTCGTGGACAATTCCAGCGCGTTCCGCATGGACGATTCCGTGCCGCTGGTCGTGCCGGAAATCAACGCCAGCGACGTGAAGTGGCACAAGGGCATCATTGCCAATCCGAATTGCACCACGGCCATCACGCTCATCGCGTTGTATCCGTTGCACCGGGCGTTTGGCGTGAAACGGATTTTTGCATCGTCCTACCAGGCCGTCTCCGGCACGGGCGCGAAGGCGATTGAAGAACTGAAACGGCAGGTGGAGGAAATCGTCGCCGGCAAACCGGTGACAAAGGAGGTTTATCCGCATCAGATCGCCTTCAACGTGCTGCCGCAGGTGGATTCATTCCTGCCGACCGGTTACACCAAGGAGGAAATGAAGATGGAAAACGAAGGCCGCAAAATCATGCATCACCCGGCGTTCCGCGCCAGCGTGACCTGTGTGCGCGTGCCGGTCTATCGTTCGCATTCCATAGCGGTCAGCGCGGAATTTGAAAAGCCGGTGAGCGTGGAAGCCGCCCGTGCTGTTTTGAAAAAAGCGCCCGGACTCGACGTCGTGGACGAGCCGGAGAACAAAAAATATCCGATGCCGCTGTTCACTTCGGAAAAATACAACTGCGAAGTCGGCCGCATCCGTCTGGATTGCGCGCTGGACAACGGGTTGTGCTTTTGGGTGAGCGGCGACCAGTTGCTCAAAGGCGCGGCGCTCAACGCCGTGCAGATCGCGGAAGAGTTGCTGAAGTGATTATTTAGTAGGGACGACCTGCTGGTCGTCCGAGGCTGCGCGGCAGCGCAGCCCTACCATTTCACGGCGTTTTGAGCCGGTAGAAGCCGCTGTTGTTGGTTGGTGACTGTATCACTTTGTTTTGCAAATTGGAGAGGTCCAGCACGAGCGGGTTCGTCACGTCCGTCCAACTGCCCAAATCAGAACTTTGCTGCATTACGAAATTCGTCGAAGGCACGAGCCACGAAAGCGTGAGATCGCCGCGCGAAGGCATGATGTTCATTGAAGGCGCTGGCGTGGAACATAAAGTGTAAATCAGGCCTAAAATATAACGTCCTGATACTGCGACCATTTTGTTGCCATCTGCCGAACAGGCGACAAAAGTCCATTCCTGATTGGGCACAGTGTTTGATGTCCAGGTTGCTCCTGAATTCGTCGAGGTATAAATCGGCCCCAGGTCCTGTGGTCCAGAGAGTGAACTAGCCACTGCCACAAGCTTTGTTCCGTCCGCCGATGAGGCGACGCAAGTCCAATGATTGCTTGGCGCACTTGTCGCCGCCCAAGTGGTCCCTGAATTCGTCGAAATGTAAATCGGACATCCATTGAAATGTTGATCCCCGTAAAATGCCGCCACCAGTCTTGCTCCATCTGCCGAGGAGGCGATGACTTGCAAAGAGCTCCCGCCCTGCCACGATATCGGCGGCGATGTTATTTGCATCCAAGTGACTCCTGAATTTATCGATCTATAAATGGAGTTCTGCAACTGAACCACCAACGTGGTGCCATCTGCCGATGAGACAACAGAATACCAGGAAAGTTTGGGCGCGTTGGTTTGCTGTATCCATGTTACTCCTGAATTTGTTGATGTATAAATTCCGCCGTCATTGGATACCGCCGCCAGTTTAGTTCCATCCGCCGATGAGGCGACAGAATCCCAAAAGTAATTAGTGGGCGCACTAGTCAGCATCCAAGTGGTTCCTGAATTCGTCGAGACAAAAATCGCACCCCCACCATTGTTACGACTGTTAGATGCCATCACCGCTAACTTGTTTCCATCCGCCGACGAGGCGACGGAGGCCCAATAGTAATTAGTGGGCGCGCTAGTCAGCAACCAAGTGGCTCCCGAATTGGTCGAGGTGTAGATGTTGTTAATACCGTGATAACCATCTTCAATCGCCGCCACCAGTTTGGTTCCATCCGCTGACGAGGCAACGCAACTCCAGTAATTGGCTGGTGCACTCGTCTGTGTCCAAGTTTGGGCAAACGTGGGATCAGCCATAGTGAACAATCCACCCCAAGCAGCCACAGCCAGCAGCATGGGTTTGATGATTTTCATGGATGTTCTTGCGTCACTTAACCACTGAACAAAGCTTTTTCAAATCAATTTCAGCACACGGCGTGCCGTTTCCTTGGTGAAAACGCCGACGGATTTGACCGTTGTAGCCTTGGCTGCGTCCATGATTTTCAAAATCTGCCCTACAGCGCGGCGCTCAACGCGGTGCAGATTGCGGAAGAGTTGCTCAAATAATCCCCGTAGCAGCGGACGTGAGTTCGCTCACTATTTTCTGCCAGTAAAATTAGAGCCGACTCACGTCGGCTGCTACGAATGATTTTACGGCTTGGCTGCTTCCTTGGTGTAGGCGACGAGGGATTTGATTTTTGCCTCGGTGGCGGCGTCGCGCACTTTCACGATTTTTCCCCACGGCGCCTTTTCGTCGGCGTTGATGGCCAGCACGAGTTGCGGGTTTTTCGCCGCCTGCTTCAGCAGTTCGCTGCGGAGCTGCTCGTAAGTCACGGACAGCTTTTCCAGATAATAAATTCCATTGGTGTCAATGCTAACGACGAACGGGGGATTGTTAGTCGCGCCGGATTTTTGCCCCTGCGAGGATTCGGGGATGGCGAGCTTTAACGCCGATTGCTGCTTGAACGTCGTCGTCACCATCAGGAAAATCAGCAGCACGATGAGCACGTCCACCAACGCGACGATGATGACCGCCGGCGCGCTCCGCCTTTTGTGAACGAGGAAACGCATGTCAAATGGGGTTTGGCGTCTAGTGTTTGGCGTCTGGGGCAGAATGCGATCCGCGATCCGAGGCGCGAGACCCCAGACCCGAGACGCCAGAGCCTGATTCGCTGTATTGCCGCCGGATGAAGTCGTCGCAGAGCGCCTCCATTTCCACGGCGAGCACCTCGACTTTTTTGCTGAAATAACTCCAGGCGATGAGCGACGGAATGGCGATGAGCAAACCCATCAACGTTGCGTTCAAAATCAGCGCGATGCCCTTGGCCAGCCGCGCCGCGTCGTTCAAGCCGGTCAGTCCGATGTCGCCGAACAGCGTCATCATGCCCGCGATGGTGCCGACCAACCCGAGCAACGGCGCGATGCCGACGATGATTTCGAGCACGACCAGGCCGCGTTCGAGCCGGACGATTTCATGGCGCGCGGCGGTTTGCAGCGCGTCCACATTATCCGCCTTCGGCCAGTCGAGATGGTCGGCGGCGAGGAGCAGCAGGCGTCCGAGCGGCGACGGTTTTTGTTTGCACACACGGCGGAACGCTTTCACTTCGTCGCGCGATTTGCAGGCGGTGAGCGCGCCGGTGATGTCCGGCGGCACAACCTTTGTCCAGCGCAACGCCAGTCCGCGCTCCACGATGAACGCCAATCCGATGACCGAAGTCAGTCCCAGCATGATGTAAACCGGTATTTCCATAAAAATTTTCCGTCATTCACCGCCACCCGCATCAGTAATAATAAAACGTGAACGTGATTTCGCGATAATTCTCGCCGATCATCCGCCGCATGTCGCCCGGCCACGGCGCGAACGGCGCCGGATCCGTCACCGCCTTTTGACAAACGTAGCCCAGGATGTCGCCGACGGTGTTTCCCAGAACCTTCATATCGGCAATGCTTCCGTCGTAATTCAAGTGAAATCGCAACATCACCTTGCCGCTGCGGTCCATTGCGAATTGCCGGCTGTCCAGCAAATCATCCCAACGCTGTGTCACCGCCTCAATGAACGCCGCGTCATACGCGCCGAACGGCGTCGCCTTCACGTCGAACGACGGCACCAGCGCCGGACGCTGTGTCCCGCCCTCCTGCTTCATCTGCACGCCGGGCAAACGGTGCGCTTGCTGCTCGCTCGCCTGCTTCATGGTGCGCGGACGCGGTTGCTCCTGCGGCTGAGAATTCTTCGGCTTGCCCAACGTCAAATCGCCCGGCCGGATCGCCGGTTGCGATTTTTGCTGCGACGCGGGAGGCGACGGTTGCAGTTTGTTGACATTCGGGCGCGGCACGTTCTCGGTTTTGGCGACCTCGGTTTGTTTGCCTTTCAATTGCGGAACGTCTTTGTTTCCCTTGGTCGGGTCGGCGGCGCGGGAATTTTGGCTGGAATAATATTTCGTGTTTTGCGGCGCTTCGGTCGTCGGTTGTGCCACCTCCACGAACGTCAGTTGTTCTTCGTTGTTTTGAAGCACTGCCAGCGGCCCGGTTTTGATTTTTGGCACGAGATGCAGCCAGATTGGCAAATGTAATTGTTGCCACCAGCCGAGTTGTTTGCCCGTTTCATAACCGCCCCACGCGAACAAATGCACCGCGAGCGACAACGCCAGCGCCAGGCCCAGCCGCCGCATTTCGGGGCTGCTGAGCCGCAAAGAATCAAATCGTGCGCCGACTCCGGTCATCCCGGCAAGTTTGCCGCAGGAATGCGAGACCGGCAACTATCTTTACCACGGGGCCAGGTTGATTTGTGTCAGATTCATTCCGGCACCGTCACCATCAGCAGCAGCGCCAACAGCCCATCTTTCAACCATGGCCCCTGCGCCATTGATGGTTGTCTGCCTTCAGGTTTTTTCATGACAGTGGCCATTGGGTTGCGCCGTCGCACAGCGCCGGGCCATGGTTTCGCGGACGGTCGCGGGAGCGCATGGATGGTGGCGAGACTTTGGCAGCTTGATCATTTTTCTTCTGCCGTTCGGCGCGGCTGCCCGATAATTTATTTGGCGGAACCTGACGGCCCCGCAGCGGGTGCATTGCTGGAAACAGTTGCCGCGGCGGGTGTGTTCGTCGAAACCGTCATTGGGGGCACATTGGTTTCACCCGGCATTCCCAGTTGCGTGCGAATGACGGCGCGCATGGCGTAGGGTGCGCCTTGTTGCGGATCAAGCAATTGGTTGAGCACGGCGCGATTGAGGTCGGCGAACGGGGGCAGGCCGATGCGTTGCAGGTTGCTTTTCATGCCGGAAATTTCCGCCTGGTAGTGCTCGTAAACCCTGGCCGCGAGCAGCTTGAATCCGGCATAACGGTCGTCCTGCCCGATGGCCAGTTCATAATAGGAACGGGCGAGCAGGCCTTGAATCGCCGCCGTCGTGCGGTCCTGCGACGTGTCGCCGATGTCCTCCTGCACCCGCGCGACGGCGTATTGGTCGAGGGTGACGTTCTGTGGGAAGGAATTAGGGTCGCCGTCAATGATGGGTTTCTCGGGATATTTCTCGCCCAGATAACGAAACCATTTTGCCGCATCGGCAATGCGATTGTCTTCATAAAGAAAATAGATCGCGCTGCGCAGAAAATTCCGATGGGCGGTGGCGATGTGGTCGCGGTTTTTTTCGTCTTCCTTCATCATCGTCTCATAGGTGTCATTGACCTTGGGAATCAGGGCGAGGTTCGGGCCCAGTGCATACGACTTGTTGAAGGGATTGGCGATGAACCGCCCATGATAAAACGCCGCCTGCATGGATTGATAAATGTTGCGGCGCACCGTGATCCAATCGTCCGCCTTCACCTTGTCAGGATTTTCCTTCGCCTTTTCCAGACCCAAAGCGCCCCAGTAAATCGCGTGCGCTTCGGGCAGCCGCCAGTCGAGCGGACCGTATTGCGCGTTCATTTTTTCCGCAAAGGCCGGGTCCATTTTGTATTTTGAGCGAAGCAATGCGGCGTTGGTGTTTTGCGGCTGGAGCAATTCAGAAAAGTTCGTCCCGTTGGCGCCAAAGAACGGCATCATTTCCCTGGCCCACTGCTGCTTGTAATACAAATTCGCGTCATCGAGGTTTTGACCCATTTTGTGCTGAAAGAACCAGGCCAGTTCGCGGTACATCAGGACATCGTTGGGATTGTAACGCAGGCCGTCATCGCGCAGCAGTTCAATGCCCCGCTCCACCCAGCGCCAGCGATCGGCATAGACTCCCGGACTGTTCTCCTTGAACTTCACCGAAATGTTGTAGGCCATGTTCCACGCTTGAAACAGCCAGACCTGCGTGAAATGCGGTTCCAGGGCCGTGATCCAGTCCGCCAGTTGTGCCGCCTCGAAATACTTGTCGTCCAGTTGCAAATCGTTGGCGCGAATCCAGAGATAGTTGGAAATCAACCCGCGGAAACCGCCCAGCGCGACCGTCGTGAACGCCAGCAACGGCGGCGCCCCCGTCAACGCCGACGCGCGCGTCAATCCCAGCCGGTCGCGGTCGCGGTTCAACGACTGCTGCACCCGGCCGGAACCGGCCAGCAACGCCGCCGCCAGCAGCAGCAAAAGAATTTTCCTGGCACGCGCGCTCATTGGTTTCCCTGCGCCGTCGCCAGTTCACGCCGGTTGAACAACAAGATGCCGATGCCGCCGATGATGCCGCCGAGCAGCAAAACGATCTGCCCGAAGGCCGTGCCCAGTTCCGTCCACGAAATGCTGCGCCCGCTGCTCAACGCATCCACCGGCGAAAAAACTTTCACGAGATTGATGACCGTCAAAAAAGCCTTGAACAGCGGGATCAACACCATATCCACCGGCGAATGCCCCATGACGCCGGTCTCCCCGTTGCCGCCCACGACCGTGCCCGCATCCACCGCCTCGGCCAGCGTGCCGCTGGAAAGCACCATCACCACCACCGTCAGGGAAAAAAACGCCGCGACGGGAAACGTCAAAAAGCTCGCCGCCATCAATCCCAACGCCGCCAGCAGCGCCATCCAGCAGAAAATGATTCCCAGACCGCGCGCAAAATTCAGGGCGAAGCCCCCTTCGGGATACAGCACTTCCATCCCATCGGCGAGCGGGAACAACAGCGACGTATCGTTCGGATTCACGAAATCAACCGTCAACACGCCCTGCTCGTCAAAAAGGTTCGCCGGAATTTGAAACTCGTGGAACGTGTCCGGCGCAAGGCTCATCGGCTCCAACCGCTGGTACGGTGTTTTCCCCGGCACGCCGACCTGCCACAAGGCGACGAACGTGCCGGACGGGCTTTTTTGCGCGGAGTTAAATTTCACGCGCAGTTGCAATGGTTTGTCGTGCAGGAAATTTTTGGCGAATCCCAGATCAATCCGCCATTCGCGCGAATATCCCGGCGGCACGAGCTGGAAATCCGCTCTGACCAGTTCGCGGATTTGCTTGCGCACTTCCGGCATGTCCACCTTGTCCACGGGACTGTTCTTCAAACGCGCCTCCAAAATCCGTTCGGTTTCCGCTTCAATGGCTGCTTCATGGCTGGATTCCTTCGCCGAACCGCGCGCCACCAGCACCTGTTCGCGCAAAACGATTTGTTCCGCCGCCGGCAATTTCGCCGCGCGCCATTGCAGCAATCCGTAAACGCCGGCGCCCGACAATGCCAGCAGCGCGGCGTTCAGCGACATGATGCCCAGCCATTTGCCCAGCCAGATTTGCCAGCGCGCGATGGGCTTCGTCGCCACGATCTGGATCTGGCACTCCTCGATGTCGCGCGCCAGCGTGCCGCAGGCCAGCCAGAGGGTGGAAAGGCCGAGCAAGGCGGTGATGACACTCAACGTGTACGTCAGCAGAATCTGGGTGAACCCGCGCGCCGTGCCATCGTCCTTGATCAAAATCGGCAGGCCCACCACCGCCGCCAGCAACAACACCGCAATCACCAGAAACAGCCGGAACCGAAAGGCGGCTTTCCAGGTCAACCAAGTGATGGCAAGCAGTCTTTGCATCAGTAAATCGTCCTCGTTCTCGTCCTCGTCCTCGAACTAGGGTTTCTTCCCCAGCAGCGACGAAAGTTTTTCGTCCGCCTTTGAAAAATCCACCGGTTTTTCTTCCGTTGCGGGCTTCGGTTTGCCGGCCGACGGCGTTGATTCGGCGGCTTTGGTCAGCGCTTCCAGTTTTTTGTCGTCCACCTTCGGCCCGGTGGCAACCGGCGCCGCCGGTTTTGGCTGGGCAGCCTGCGGCGAAGTCAGTCGTTCCAGAATTTTCTCGGCGGGCGGTCTTTCCTCTGCGCCGCCGCGCAGGTAAGCCGCCACGCGCGCGCCGGAAGTGGCGCCGGAAGTTTCCGCCGCGGCCCGGCGCGCCTTTTGCACCACGTCGAGAAAGTAGCTCTCCAGGTTCTGCGTGGGCGTATCAATCCTGACCTTGTCCGCCGCCACGTCCCGGCGGATGATTTCCAGCACGCGCTCCATGGTTTCCCGCGACAACGCGGGCGTGGTGATGCGGATCGCGTCCGGCGTGGCGAGCAAATCCTTGAGCGCGCCCATCGCCTGGATTTTGCCGCCGTAATAAATCACCACCCGGTCACAAACGTCCTCCACGTCCGACAGCAAATGACTGCTCAAAATCACCGTCTTGCCGCGCCGGGTCAGCGCCAGGATGAGGTCCTTGACTTCGCGGCAGCCAATCGGGTCAAGCCCCGAGGTCGGTTCGTCGAGAATGACGAGGTCGGGGTCGTTGATGAGCGCCTGCGCCAGGCCGATGCGGCGTTGCATGCCCTTGGAAAATTCGCCGACGGAACGCATGTGGACCTGGCTCAAACCGACCATTTCGAGCAATTGTTCGATCCGGCTGGCGCGCTCGCCCTTGCCGAGATGAAAAAGGTTTCCGAAAAAATTGAGCGTTTCGCGCGAATTGAGGTAGCGGTAAAGATACGATTCCTCGGGCAGATAACCGATGCGCGATTTGGTCTGCACATGCCGCGGTGAATGGCCGAAAACCTCGATTTGCCCGCGCGTCGGGTTGAGCAAACCGAGCAACAGCTTGACCGTGGTGGATTTGCCGGAGCCGTTCGGGCCGAGCAGGCCGAACACTTCGCCGCGCCGCACGTCGAAATCCACATTGTCCACCGCGCGCGCCTTGGGCCGGTTCCAGAAATCCTTGAACACCTTCGTCAGCCCGCGCACGGAGACGACGACCTCTTCGGATTTCCGATTTCCGGTTTGCGATGACGGATTTGGTTCAAGAGCGGTCATGTCTTTAAATTTTATTCGTTGGCGCGTTTGCGAAATAGTTCTGCCAAATCAGCTTTGTTTTTCTTCTTTTCAGCTACGTCAATCATGGCTGAATAAAGCTCCCAAGTCGCGGGCTGGACGTAAACACCATTCCGCGCGAGGAAAACCAGCGCGGCGACAACCGCTGTCCGTTTGTTTCCGTCAATGAATGCCTGTGATTCCGCCAGATGAAACGCATAGCCGGCGGCGATATCAAACACGTCTCCATGAGCGTAGTAAAAAATGTTTTTCGCCGAGGCCAGAGCCGATTCAACCAGTCCCGGATCGCGCAGACCTTCACTGCCGCCATGCTCGGCCAAGCTTCGAGCATGGATGCGAAAAACTTCATCGAGCGTCAGAAAAATTGGCTCGCTCACTTGGCCAGTGTGCTCAAAAGTTCCCGGTTTTCGCGGAAGACCACATCACAGGCTTCGTCAAACGAAAGCTTTTTCCCGAGCCACGGTTTGGCGTTCGTGCCCTGGCCCCCGACCACTTTCCTGGTCAGCAAAACAAAAAGCTCCTGCTGCTCCTTCACGGGCAGTTCTTCGATTTGTTGCATGATTTCACTGGCACTCATGGCATCAAATTAACCTCAATTCGCCGCGCCAGCAAGCCCGCGTACAAAACGACGACTTCGCCGTTCGATTGCGGATTTAATTCGGCGACGGACATAAATTCAGTTTCGTTTTCTAAAAACTGGTGAGAATAACGCCATATAAAGTGCCAGAAGCAAAGGCAATATACCCAAAACAACAATCCCACGATCAACTTCCCAGTATAAGATCCCGACAGTAAGGAAAACCAAACCAATGATTACACACACAGCATAGCCACCCACGATTGTATTTTTTTTTTTGCTTTGAAAGATTTTGCCAGCTTTTCTCACCGCCAGGTGTGCAACCATTTTTGCAGACCATTCCACCTCCTGTATTAATTATACAGTCGGCACAGAGCCATTTACCACATTTAGTGCAAACCGAAATTGCTTCAATCACAGGATGGTAAAAACATTTCATCAATAAACGCTCACGCCAGTTTCGGCGTGAGTTGGCCGGAAACTGGGCGTGGCGGTTCAACCGTTTCGGGATGGAAATGTTCCAGTTCCTCGCCTTTGCGCACGAGGCGGGCGCTGTTGAAAATCACAATCAACGAACCGACGTTGTGCAGGATGGCCGCGACAATCGGAGTCAGGTAGCCAAACGCCGCCGCCGTCAGGCCGACGATGATAAAAACGACGCCAAACATGAAATTCTGGTTGATGACCGCGCGGGTGCTGCGGGAGAGCTTCACGAGGAACGGCAGCCGGCGCAGGTCGTTGTTCATCAGCGCAATCGTCGCGCTGTGGATGGCCACTTCGCTGCCCGCGGCGCCCATCGCAATGCCAATGTCGCCCGCCGCCAGTGCTGGCGCATCGTTCACGCCGTCACCGACCACCGCCACGCGATAACCTTTCGCTTTTATGCCACGCACAAATTCGACCTTGTTCTGGGGCAGACATTCGCCCTGGGCCTCTTCGCAACCAATCTCAGCGGCCACGCGGGTCGCCACCGCCTGCCGGTCGCCGGAAACCATCGCGATACGACGAACTCCCGCTTCCTTGAGTTCGGCGAGCGATTCCTTCGCCTCGGCGCGGGTCTGGTCCTGCAAACCAACCCAACCGATGCACCTGCCGTCGCGCGCGACAAAAATCAAACTCCAGCCCTCGGCCTCGTTGAGGTCAACGGATTTCACAAAATCTTCGGTCACGCCGTTGTCCTTGAGCCACTGCGCCCGGCCCACGAGGATTTTTGCCCCGCCCACCTCGGCCTTCACGCCGCGTCCGGCGGTCTCCGCAAAATTCTGCGGCTCGGCCAGCGGCACGCCGGCTTCACCCGCAATTTGCGCGAGCGCCCTGGCTGTCGGATGGTTGCTGTATTTTTCCGCCGACGCCGCGCATCGCAACAATTCCGCCGGCTTGGTTTCGCCCAGCGGCATGAGCCGGCTGACGGCGAGCTGGCCGGTGGTCAGCGTGCCGGTTTTGTCGAAGACGAAGGCGTTGATTTTAGCCGCGGTTTCGATATCGGCGACATTCTTGATCAAAATGCCGAGACGCGCGGCGGCGGAAAGCGCGGCGACCATCGCGGTGGGTGTCGCCAAAATGAACGCGCACGGGCAGGAAACGACGAACACGGCGATGACGCGGTTCAGGTCGTGCGTGAATGCCCAGACGAGTGCGCCAATGACCAGCACGAGCGGCGTGTAAAAACCCATGTATTGGTCCACGATCTTCATGATCGGGAGTTTGGTTTTCTCGGCGGCCAGAATCAGTCCGCGCACGCGGCCCAGCGTCGTGTCTTCGCCGGCGCGGCTGACCTTGATTTCCAGGACCCCAGTCAGGTTTTGCGTGCCGGCAAAAACCTCGTCGCCGGACTTTTTGTCCACCGGCAACGATTCACCGGTGATGGTGGCCTGGTTGAACGAACCTTGCCCGCTGACAATGATGCCGTCCGCCGCGACGTTGTCGCCGGGACGGATGCGAATCACGTCGCCGATGGCGAGTTCGCTGGCGGCCACTTCTTCTTCGATCTCGGAATGTGCTGCCAGCGTCCCGCTGGCAGAAGAAGATTGATCTGCCGGCAGGATGCCGGCAGCACGTTTGATGCGGCGTGCTTTCGTGGGCGTGAGTTTGATGAGCGATTCGATGGACGCGCGCGCGCCCTCGGCGGTGCGGGTTTCGATGATTTCGCCGGTAAGCATGAAAAACGCGACCACGCCGGCGGTCTTGTAATCGCCGGAGGCGAACGCCGCGAGCACGGCGATGGCGACGAGTTCGTTGATGCTCAATCGGCCGACGCGCAGGTCCTTGATTGCCGTGACGACGATGGGATAGCCGAGGATGAGCGAGCCGATCATGGCGCTGGCGCTGGCGAGCGTGCTGCCGGATGCAAACAGCCAGTCCACGATGAAGGCGTTGAGGACGAAGACGACGCCCAGCACGGCCTGCCACAGGCGCACCACGGAGTGTTCATGGTCGTGACCGCAGCCGCACTCCGGCCCGTGCTCGTGTTCGTGGTGGCTCAAAAGTGAAGTGACTTGCATAAAATCAAAAACTCCGAAGGCCGAAATCCGAAAATCGAATTCCCAAAAGCCGTTCGCCGGAATTTTCGGGCTTCGGATTTTCTTCGACCTTCAGGCTTCGGATTTCGATTTTTAGTTTGTTTTTCACGGATTGGGGGTTGCCGTTTTCTGCTGCGGCGGCTCACGATTCAACATCAGCCGAAGTTCGCGCGGTTTGCCATCGGCGCGCTGCGGCAGAAAGATTTTGTCCTGCACGTTCGTCAACACCTGCGCCATGGCCTTGGAAAGTTCCAGTTGCGCGAAGAGGTTGGGGTTGCTCTCGTAGCGCGGCAGCAGCTTGATGAACGCCCCGGCGTCCGACACGACGGCGGTGACGAAGCGGGTGCGCGCGGATTCGGCGGCGTTGGTGATGGACGCGGCCTGCGCGCCGGCCTGGCTCAAGATGCGGTTTTCCTCGCTCAAGGCGTCGTTGATAAGCTTGTCGCGGTTCTGGCGCGCGGTGGTGACCATCGCAAACACATCCTTCAACTGGCGCGGCGCGACGCTTTGCACCTGACACTGGTCAATGGCCACGCCGAGATGCTCGCGTTCGGCGAGTTCGCTGACGCGCCGGCTGACGGCGTCCTGAAAACCGGCGATGTCGCGGGTGAGAATGTCGTCCACATTGAAGCGCGCGGCGGTGAGGATGAGGGCGTTGTTCACTGCGTTCTGCACGGCGTTGGAAATGCCGGCGAGATTGAAATTGTGATTGGTGCCGCTGGTGAAATTGAAGATGGCCGTGCGCGGGTCGTCAATGTGATAGGAAACGGTGGCGCGGGTGTGGATGATGTTGCGGTCGGCGGTGACGACGTAGCCGTCAATCTGCGGATTGAGCGACGGGCCGGCGGGCGGTTCGGTGCCGGCGAGTTCCATTTCCGGCGTGGTTAGAAACCAGCCGATGGTGGAGGTGACCTTCTGGATTTCTGTGATGGGAATGCGGACGACTTCGTCAACCGGATACGGAAACGACCAGTATAATTTCCCTGAACTCAACAGCATTTTCTGGCCTTCGCCTTGCGGCTTGCCGAAGCGGAGAATGACAGCTTTTTCCTGCGGCCCGACGGTAAAAAATCCCGCGCCAAGGATGACGAAAACGAGTGCCACCATCGCGAACTTGACGATGACGAAGCTGCTGCGCAACGCCTCGGCCAGCGCCTGTGAACCGGCGTCCTGCATTTCCGGCGGATGCGAATGATCGTGATGGTCGTGGTCACTCATGGCTCAATCACTTCGTTTGCGGATTTGCTGGCAGGTTGCGGAACAAATCAAACGGCGGCGAGCGCTCGTCGAAAATCAAGGTCGCCTTCTGGTTCAACGATGATTTCAATGCCTCAAGCTGCAACTGGAAAATCGCCAGTTCCGGGTTTTGCTGGAACACGCTCAAAGTCTTCGCGGCCTCGGCCACGCCTTCGCCCTCGATGCGCGTGGCGGCGGCCTGCGCGTTGGCGATGACATCGGCGGCCTGACGTTCGGCGGCGGACTTGATCTTCGTCGCTTCGGCCTCGCCCTTGAACAGCGCTTCGTTGATGAGTTTCTGCCGCTCGGATTTCATGCGGTCGAACACCGTCTGCGTCACGTTTTCCGGCAGACCGAGTTTTTTGATGCCCAGAAACTCTATGCTGATGCCGTAATTTTGCGCGGCCAGTTCATTTTGCACGGACGCCTTGATCTCGTTTTCAATCGCCTCGAACTTGAGTTGCGACGGATCGGAATTCACGAAGTCGGACAAATTGTGTTTGCCGATGACTGCCGACTTGGCGCTGCGCAGCATGGTTTCAAGCTGGCGTTGCGCGGCAGCCACGGAACCGCCGGCGAACTTCGGGAAAAAT
>OLKY01000138.1_pt1 | contig 80317 bp, 81 predicted proteins | sample 1604231 | NCBI WGS metagenome assembly OLKY01 (sample SAMEA104055716, study PRJEB20765) | soil metagenome | biome: Arctic tundra; feature: Polygonal ground; material: soil | place: USA | collected 2011-09 | depth 0-0.5 m
CCGCCGGTTGCCAGCGAGTTGAAAGGCTTTGCCATTGCCGGTGCAGACAAGAAATGGGTTTGGGCACAGGCGCGAATCAACGGTGATCAAGTGGTCGTTTCCAGCGATCAAGCGCCCAATCCCGTAGCGGTCCGTTACGGGTGGGCAGATAACCCGCCCTGCAATCTGTATAACAAGGAAAAGCTCCCCGCGGCGCCCTTTCGGACGGACGATTGGGAGACTTATCCCCCTCCACGAACGGCGCGGAACTGACCGCCACTTGATATCTCAAGGAATCGCAATCCCGGAAGAATCAGACTTATCTTGTCTCCTATTCATGGGACATGACAAAGTTTTTTTTGTTTATAGATTGCACCGTAATAGCGAGTCCGGCTCAATTGCCGGGCCGTCTATGAATCTGATTGACAATAAGTTGACCGTAACGCCAAAGAGGGCGGAGCCGTACGGCTGTTCCAGATCGAACGTGCGAATAAACTGAGAGAGCGGAGAAGTGAGAAAGCAGGAGGATGAATAATACATGAGTCAAGATTTGATTGTCGGCATCGCCGGTGCCAACGGGGACGGCGTGTCACGACGTACGGTGTTGAAACTGGTGGCAGTGGTCGCCCTCGGCGCCGCCGTCGGCGTCGGCGCTTCCGCCGGCATAACCCATTGGGGACGCACGGCGCCGCCCCCTTATCGATTCTTCTCAGAAGCCGAAGCCAAGCTGCTGATCGCGATCTGCGAACAGATCATCCCCCGTGACGACACCCCAGGCGCCACGGACACAGGCGTGATTTACTATATTGACCGCCAGATTTCTGGTCCGCTCGCCCGTCACCAGCAGAGCTACCGTCTGGGGGTTGCATCCTTTCGCAAGACCTGTCTTCAAGTTTATAAGACTCCCTTTGAAGAACTCGCCTTTGAGCAACAAACCGACGCCTTGCGCCTGATTGAGGAAGGCAACGCGCCGAATGATCTCTGGGGTGACCCGTCGCAGAAGGCTTTCTTCGACCTCGTGCTCGACCACACCCGGCAGGGCTTCTATGGCAGCCCACGCCATGGCGGCAACCGCGATTACGCCAGTTATCGCATGCTCGGTCTGGCTTATCCGAACCTCATCGGCCAGAACCGCTACGCCAACGGCCGCCCTATCTGACCCACTTAACCCCAAGCGCGCATGTCATTCCCCAAAGTTAATGCCGTCATCGTCGGCGCCGGCGCCGGGGGCGGGATTGTGGCCAAGGAACTGGCTCTGGCCGGTCTGAGCGTGGTGTTGCTGGAGCGCGGCGACTGGGCGCGTTACGATGAACACAACGACGACGAACTGCAATCCCAGCGCACTCCAGCCCTCGGCAACCCCTTTGGTCCCGACGACCGGCGCCATCGTCGCGTCTTTGTCTATCCCAATGGTTCCACCCGCATTGTCCTTCCCAGCGAAGGCGCCTACAGCAACAACGCCGGCTGCATCGGCGGGGGTACGGTGAGTTACGGCGCCATGGCCTGGCGCTTTATGCCGCAGGATTTCCGCCTCCGGTCCACGTATGGCGAGGTCAAGGATTCCACGCTGGAGGACTGGCCGATTAGTTACGACGATTTGGAGCCCTTTTACGAGAAAGCGGAATATGAGATCGGCGTTGCCGGGGACTACACCAACAACCCCTTTTGCGGTCCGCGAAAGAAGCCTTTCCCTATGCCCGCCTTCCCCTATAACAAGGAGGGGCGGCGCATCGTGGAGACCGCCACGCGCATGGGCCTTCACCCTTTTCCGATCCCAATGCTCCGCAATTCTGTGCCGTACAATGGCCGGCCAGCCTGTATCCACATGCGCTCCTGCGTCGGCTTCGCCTGTCCCGTCGATGCGAAAGCCGGCACCCACAACACCGTCATCCCAATTGCCTTGGCGACCGGCAACTGCCAGCTCCGCACGGGCTGCGTCGCGGCCGAAATCATCGTTGATGACCGCGGCCACGCCCGCGGGGTTCGCTACTTTGATTCCGACAACCGAGCCCAGGAGCAACCGGCCGATCTCGTCATGATTTCAGCTTCGGCCACCGAAACGGCCCGGTTGCTGCTGAACTCCAAGTCCAAGCTGTTCCCGAATGGCGCTGGCAACAACAACGACTGGGTTGGCCATAATCTTCAGGGCCACTGTTACGTTGGCGCCTTTGGTCTGATCGAGGAGGAGGTTTATGAGGAAGCCGGCCCCGGCGCCACCGTTGGCATCAGTGATTTTAACCATGGCAATCCGGGGTTGGTCGGCGGCGGGATGCTGGCTAACGAGTTTATTGACCTGCCGTACCGGTTCTGCGACGTGCGCCCGCCCGGCGAACCGCGCTGGGGAAAGGCGCACAAGGACTTCCAGCGCCGCTACTACAAGCACGTGGTCCGCCTCATTGGCCCCGTCCAGGAAATACCCAATTTTTCCGCGCGCGTCAGCGTTGATCCGGCGGTAAAGGATGCGTGGGGTATTCCTGTCTGCCGCCTTTCAGGCACGCGACATCCTTACGATCTCCAAGGGGGTGAATTCCTTTCGAAGAAAGCCGAGGCCATCATCAAGGAAACGGGGGCGACTCGCGTCTGGCGCAACGGCCCAAGCCTCTGGTTAAGCGGCGGCCAGCACCAAGCCGGCACCTGCCGCATGGGCAACGACCCCAAAACTTCCGTCACCAACCGGTTTGGCCAGGTTCACCAGATTGACAACCTGTTCATTGCCGACGGCAGTCTGCACGTCACCAATGGCGGGTTCAACCCCGTCCTGACCATCATGGCCCTAGCCTACTGGGTTTCAGATTACATCAAAACCGGCTGGAAAGGGAGCAAGTTTCGATGACCGTCACCCGCCGATTCAAACTCGTTTGCGCCGCCGGGCTTTTCACCTCCGTTTTTCTGCTCGCCTGCGGCGTTGGCAGCCTGGCCTGGTTTCATTTTGGCAATCCCACGAACACCTGTGCCTCCTGTCACGAGATGACCGGCGTCCACTCCGCCTGGTCGGCTTCGTCACATCGCACCCTCCACTGCCGCAACTGTCACGGGGGTTCGCTAACGCTCGACGTCCACGCCCTGCGCTCGCACGTCAACCGCGTGGTGCAACACTTCCGGCGTTCGCCGGACCAACCCATCCGTCTCACAGAGGAGCATGTGCTTGCCCTGCAGGAGGCCTGCCGCGCCTGCCACCCGCAGAGCTTTGCTGATTGGCAGAGCAGCCGCCACTCGGCAACTTACGCGCGAATCTTTCTCGACATCACGCACAACCGAACCGAGCAACTTGCGGCCGACTGTCTGCGCTGCCATGGAATGTTTTTTGGCGGAAATATCGAAGACCTCGTAAAGCCCATCTCAACTACTGGCCCCTGGGCGCTAAACGATGCAGCCAAGGCCAGCCAGCCGGCGATCCCGTGCCTGGCCTGCCATCAAGTTCATACGCCTGCCGCCGGGTTCCAATCCGCTCATCTGTATGTTCGGCGTGAGCAGGCATCTTTCTCCGCCGACCTGCTGCCCATCACGCCCATTACCCAAGGCGATCACCCCGTTAAAGTCTCACCGGACCCGCGCCAGCGGCTCTGCACGCAGTGCCACGCCCCCAACGCCTTCCGCCAACTCGGTTCTGCGGATGATCGCACACCGTCCGGCGTGCATGAGGGGTTGAGTTGCCTGGATTGCCACTCGTCCCACTCCAACTCCGCCAAGGCGTCCTGCGCCGCCTGCCATCCGTCAAACTCGCATTGCGGCCTGGATGTCGAGAAGATGGATACCTCCTTCCGTTCCACCGGGAGCAAGCACAACATCCACTTCGTTGCCTGCGGCGATTGCCACAACGGCCAGCGGCCAGCAAAAGGAAAATAACCGCAACGCGTCAAGTAAAAGCATGGAACAGGCCCCAAAGCGATTTCTTATCAGTTTTCCAGTTCCCCGTGTTATTAACATGTCAATCTGACCGCTCCTGGCTCGCATGATCACTTCTTGCCCTTTCATAATTCGCTGCTGTTCTTGGGGCGGGTGGTCTTGCATCTGCCCCTGACCGGGTTCACTTTTCTGTACCACTCCATGAGTTAGTCCGGGGACTGGGTTCATGTTAGTTAGTGGTTCTGGTTTTGTCCATCCCCGGCACAGGGAGGGCGAAGCCCGACCGGAGTGAAGGTAGCTGGTGTCCGGTTTGGCTAAGCAACGCTTTTGCATTGCGAAAAACATTGCTCCAGCAAGGAGGAGACATGATGCGGAAGCGATAGGCATAGGTATGTATGCGGTAGTTTCATCAGACGAATCATTACCGGCCAGTCGTGCGCACACGGAGAATAATTGCCGTCCATCTGCGAGGCAGTGAGGCAGCGAGGCAAAGCGCGGCGGCATTGTAGTTCATTGTTACGGCGGGCTAATCCTGAGTCGCACATGCGATGAGAGTCTTAGCCGGATCAAACTCACAACTTACACCGACGGAAGTTATTACAAAAAAGCCGTCTGGGCTTGTCGCCTTTTTAGTGGACATGACGTTGGATTTCTTATTGATAGCCTCCTTAAACACACTTAGTATCCAAAAGCTACGATGAACACAAAAGCCATGATGAACAGTTCGTTTCCGACCCTTGCCGTTCTTCTTTTGAGCTTGAGCACAGCATGGACGAAGCCGGACAACAACGGAACTGTAAACGTGGCTGATACGGGAAATGGAGTGCGAGTCACTTGTGATGCGGGAACGATCGATCTGGAATTGCTTGACACCAATATGCTTCGTGTGGATGTGCGGCCCGGCAACAAGACAAGCCCGCGCACATTGGTGATTGATCCATCATTGAAGATGCCTGCTTTTGCTGGTGCGACAGTCCTTAATGATGCTGAACTCGCGGTCATCCGTTCGGCGCGAATGACCGTGTCGGTTACCCTCTCATTGCCGCTGAGGATTTCAGTAACTGAAGCGGGTGGCCAGAAACTGCTTGAACAAGGTGATCCATTTGAACGCGCCCGTGATCACCAATTAGCTCTGCATCACACTTTTGGTGAGAACCTCTACGGTATGAGCGGCCTGGACCGGCTCGACAATGGAGGCGGCCTGTTGAGGAATAACGGATCAGAAGTGTTGGCGGGAGCACAAGGTGAAGGGGGCGCTCCGTTCTTCTTTACTACACATTACGGAGTACTGATCGATTCCGACGGCGGCACATTTTTTACCAGGGACGGTACCGTCGAGTTCGGCGGCGATTCGCGCGCTGATATTGAGTATTTTGTGATTGTTGGTCGGCCGATGGAGGTGATGTCGGGACTGGCCTTGTTGACTGGGCATCCACCCATGCCGCCGAAATGGACCCTTGGTTTCCTCAATAGCCAGTGGGGATCGGATGAAGCGGAGATCAAACAACTGGCCGCCACCTATCGCCAGAAACACATACCGATCGATGCCTTCATTTTGGATTATGACTGGAAGGCGTGGGGCGAGGATGGTTATGGTGAGTGGCGCTGGAACAGCACCTCGGGACCGGGAAATCAAGCACCGAACAAATTCCCCAACGGCGCCAACGGGAGATTTGCAGCAGAGTTACGGGCCGAAGGCATAAAAATCGCCGGAATTCTGAAGCCGAGAATTCTTGTCTATAAGCAGGACAGCACTGCCGAAATGCACGAGTCGGCCGCGTATGCGGAAGCACACGGGCTATGGTATCCCGGCGAACCCCCGTTGAAGGAGCGCCCGATGGTGCGCAATCTTGATTTTGGCAATCCTGAGACGCGTTCCTGGTTCTGGAAGCATCTTGAACCGACCTTTGATGCGGGCATGATTGCTTGGTGGAATGATGAGGCCGATCACTCTTACCCCAACTGGCCCATTAGCAGCAACGAGATCTATAATTTCAACAACTTCCAGTTCTTTAACATGGGAAGGATGCTCTTCGAGGGTCAGCGCAGACACTCCGATTTGCGGGTCTGGTCTATCAACCGAAACTACTACCTCGGAGCGCAGCGCTACGGTTACGCGGAATGGTCAGGAGACATTCAGACGGGCTTCCAGAGCATGCAGGACCAGCGAGCGCGAATGCTGGCAACACTCGATCTGGGCGAGCCGCATTGGAGCATGGATGTTGGAGGTTTCGCCGGTCATCCTTCATCAGAGAACTACGCACGCTGGATGGAATTTGGGGCTTTTGTGCCCATTTACCGTGTGCATGGCACCTTTGGGGAGAAGCGACAGCCTTGGGTCTATGGTCCCGTCGCCGAGGCGGCGGCGGCGAATGCCATTCGTCTGCGCTATGAGCTGTTGCCATATATTTATTCTTACGAGCGAGTCGCAGCGGAGACTGGCGTTGGCATCGTGCGACCGCTTTTCTGGATGTTTCCTGAGGACCCCCGCGTGTCCAACGAGAGTTCCTCGTGGATGTTCGGTGATGCATTGCTTGTGTCGCCTGTGGTTGAGCATAATGAAGCTATGCATAAAGTTTACCTGCCGCCGGGCGTCTGGTACGACTATTTTCATGGAACACGATTCGAAGGCGGCCAGATTATCTCTTGTAAAGTTGATTCTGACACGTGGAAAGACATTCCACTGTTCGTTCGCGAAGGGTCAGTCATTGTTACTCAACCGACTCAGGATTACACTGATCAACATTCCGTTCCAGAAGTCACACTCGACGTTTTCCCAGGGAGCCAGCCTGCGCAATTCGTTTATTACGATGATGATGGCACGACCTATGCCTATGAACATAATGTTTACTACCGCCAGTCGATCACCATATCCAATAATGCGGTTTCAACGTGCCTGACATTTAATGAACCATCGGGGTCTTACAAGACGGCGCTCAAATCTTATCTTGTAAGAATCCATGGCAATGCGGCAAAGATGGTGCTCCTGGATGGCAATCAGTTGTCATGGGTATCAGAGGAAACATTGACGAAGATGGATCGAAGTGGTTGGTCCAGCGGCCAAGATAGATTTGGTCCTCTCACCATCTTGAGGGTTCCGGCTGGTCGCGAGTCGGTTGTTACTACTCAATAAGGGGAATGAAATCGGCGCAACAAAGCCAATTCGCTTCGCACATTTTTTGAAACCTATAACCTTGATCAACCACGAAACTATTATGAATCCGTCAAAGTTGGGAAACACAATTCTCCTATCGCGTTGTGCATACGCAATAGAAGGTATTCTCATGGGCACAACTTGTATTATATTTGCTTTCTTGCGCCCATATTTTTGCAATTTTTACCCGGTAAATCGTCTCTTCGGCGACTTTCCCAAGGTCGGCATATGCCCCACCATTGACGGCCGCTTGCAACGCGTCCGGGAATTGCAAGAAATCCAGCACGAGTCGTCCCAATCGCTGCGCGGCGTGTTCGCGAAGCACCAGAATTTTGTGAACCGCTAATTTGGCTTATGAAATACGAAACCTCACCGCATTTATTACTGCGGCAATCGTGTCTATGTGTCATGGCTGGTTTGCTTCTCGTCAACGTTTCCGTTTATGCCGCTGACATGGTTTCATTGCGCGAACGGATTTCCCTGAATGCCGGCTGGCGCTTTACCAAAGATGATCTTGCGGGAGTTGGGAACAAACTAAGTTACGCGAACATCAAGGTCTGGATTTTGCCGACCGGAGCGGCGTTGACCAAGGGCACGGCACAAGTAGCAAAGGAGCGCCCGGCGGGAAATCCGAGCGACGACATTGCGTATACGCGAAGCGATTTCGATGACAGCCAGTGGCGGCTGTTAAATCTTCCACATGACTGGGGCATCGAAGGGCCGTTCAAGCAGGAATATCCCGGCGAGACTGGCAAGTTACCCTGGTGGGGCGCCGGTTGGTATCGCAAGCATCTGACGATTCCCGCCGCCGATGAGGGGCGGAAAATCTATTTGGACGTGGACGGAGCGATGTCTTACGCGACGGTCTGGTTGAATGGAAAATTCGTTGGCGGCTGGCCCTACGGCTACGCCTCGTGGCGCGTGGACCTGACACCATTTGTGAGATTTGGAGCGGACAATGTCCTTGCGATCCGCCTTGATAATCCGAAGGAATCGTCCCGCTGGTATCCGGGCGGCGGCATTTACCGGAACGTCTGGCTGGTCAAAACCGCGCCGGTGCATGTGGCACATTGGGGGACTTATGTCACGACGCCAGAAGTCAGTGACCAATCGGCGACCGTGAAAGTCCAGGTCAACGTGGACAACGACACGGATGCCGATTCCGCTGTGACGGTGAAGAATGAAATCTTCGAACTCAAAGTGGACGGCAGCAAAGGTAAATCTGTCGCGGCGCTTGCCACCGCCGGGCTAAAAATAGCCGCGCACCAATCAATGCCGACCGAAGGCCAAATCGTTTTGAAGGATCCCAAGTTGTGGAGCATCGAGCGACCGCATCGTTACGTCGTGGTGATCTCGATTGAGCTGGACGGAAAAAGTATTGACCGTTACGAAACTCCGTTCGGCATTCGCACGATTCAATTTACGGCGGACAATGGCTTTCTCCTGAACGGCAAGCGTGTGCCGTTGAATGGTGTTTGCGATCACCACGATCTTGGGGCACTGGGTGCGGCGATCAACACGCGGGCCTTGGAGCGGCAGGTTGAAATTTTGAAGCAGATGGGCGGCAATGCCATTCGCACCAGCCACAATCCGCCCGCACCAGAACTGCTGGACGTGTGTGACCGTTTGGGCATGGTCGTGATGGACGAGGCGTTCGATTGTTGGGAAAAGGGGAAAAATATAAACGATTATTCTCAACTCTTTGCAGACTGGCATGAGCCGGATCTGCGTGCCTTGGTGCGGCGCGACCGTAATCATCCCTGCATAATTCTCTGGAGCACCGGCAATGAAGTTCTTGAACAGGAAACATTGGAAGGGGCGCAAATCGCGGCCGAACTCAAAGCCATAGTTCAGAGTGAAGACGCCACCCGCCCGGTGACTTCAGCCTGTAATGATAGCGTTTCTGGCTACAATAACTTTCGCAAAGGGGTGGACGTGTTCGGTTACAACTATAAGCCGTTTGAATATGGCAAATTCCACATGGCCAATCCGACCCAGCCGCTTTTTGGCAGTGAGACCGCTTCCTGTATGAGTTCGCGAGGGGAATATTTCTTTCCGGTCAGCGACAATCAGGCCGAGGGGAAGGCGGATTTCCAGATGAGCTCCTACGATCTCTACGCGCCGGAGTGGGCCACCACGCCGGATACGGAATTTCGCGCGCAGGACAAAAATCCATTCGTGGCCGGCGAGTTCGTTTGGACAGGTTTTGACTACCTTGGCGAACCGACGCCCTACAGCAGTGACCAGAGCAATTTGTTGAACTTCACCGATCCGGATAAACGCGCCGCGATGGAGAAAGAATTGCAATCGCTCGGCAAAATCCAAGTGCCGTCGCGCAGTTCTTACTTTGGCATCCTTGACCTCGCCGGCTTTCCCAAAGACTGCTACTATCTCTGCCAATCCCGTTGGCGTCCGAATGTCCCACTGGCGCATATTCTGCCCCATTGGAACTGGCCCGACCGCGTCGGACAAATCACGCCGGTGCATGTTTACACCTCGGGCGACTCGGCGGAATTGTTCCTGAACGGAAAATCCCTTGGGCTGAAGAAAAAAGGCCAGTTTGAATATCGCTTGCGCTGGGATGATGTCGTCTACGAGCCGGGCGAACTCAAAGTCGTCGCCTACAAAAATGGCAGAAAGTGGGCGACGGACATCGTCAAAACCACCGGTTCGCCGGCGAAGTTGATGCTTCAAGCTGACCGTAATAAAATCACTGCTGACGGTCAGGACTTGTCCTTCGTCTCTGTGACCATCGTGGACAAGAATGGATCGCTTGTCCCGCGAAGCAAAAATCACATTCAATTTGCGATTGAAGGGCCGGGTGAGATCATCGCCGTGGACAACGGCGATGCCACCAGCTTCGAACCTTTCCAAGCCAAAGAGCGGAACGCTTACAACGGTCGGGTGCTGGTGATTGTCCGCTCGGAGGCGGGTGTGCCGGGCGTCATCGTTTTGAAAGCCGTCTCGTCCGGACTGGTTTCCGCTGAGGGCAAAATCAAATCAATAACGAACGGTGATACCTTTCCGGCTTGGTAAATCACTCCGGAAACCTGTGTGGGCATGAAATATTATAATGGATTTCGCCCTACCAGCCTGTTGATCTATGGCAATATTTAGGATCGGGGGGTGACGTTCGGAAGATCGGCGTGTCCATATCTTCCCCCCGCGCCACCAATCGCAGCCAATATTTTTCCCGTTGGGATTGAAGATTCCCAGCCATCTAGAACCATCCCTCCAGCAAAAACCTCCAGAGAAGCCAAAAAAGGGCTTTCCCCCAAGCCGCCCACTGTTTGGGAGTTCCCACTCCCGGCAATTTCCTCATCAGTTGCGACAGATTGTAAATGGCCGCCGAAAACTTGAAGCGCTTGTTAAGGTTTGCCCGTCCCCGGAGTGTGGTTCGCCGCGCCCCTCCGGCATCCAGAATATGCGCGAAGGGTCTCTCAAGGCGCATTCCCCGGCTCCTCAACAGTTACTTGCCCGACTTGCTCTTGGCGCTCCGTCCGGCTTTGCGCACCACTCCGGTTTCTTCCGGGGTGAGTTTTTTCAGGTTCCGGTTCCTGACCGGATCGGAAATCACTGTCCGAATCCCCTCCTTCTGCAAGAACCCCATCTCCGGCACCGCGTGATAGCCCTTGTCCGCCGTGGCGCTCTCAATGGTCAAGGTTCCTGCGGGAAGGTCTTTAACCTCATTGAGGTTCTCCTGCGCCTCCAGCACATGCAGCGCAAGATCCTTGTGATCGGGTTCATCTCCCGGACGCACTTCCGCGTTCAATATCGCGCCCGTGTCCAAATCCACCGTGTTCTCCGGCTTGTAAATCATGTCTGTGGCCCCGGCCTTGGTCGGGCCGATCTTGGCGTCCGGATCATTGGGGTTCTCCCAGTCCTGGTTGCTCAGCTTCTTGGGCCGCTTGCGGTCAAACCGCCGGACGGCGTCGCTGTCCTTGGGATCAATCCCGCTCTCGCTGGCCAGGCGGCGGACATATTCCCAGTAAGCCTCCTCGGCTGGCGGTTGACCAGCCCTTTGAGCGAGGCGTTGGCTTCGATCACGGAAGCGTCAATTCCCACATGCCGGCCTTTGACCAGCCCGTGCTGCTGCAAGGCGCGAAGGATCAAAACAAAGACCTGGTCCTAAACCTCCACGCCCAGACGGGAGCGGATGACCGACAGGGTGGTATGGTCCGGAGTGTCCTGGGTCAGGTCATAGCCCAGGAAGGCGCGGATGGAAATGGAATCCTGGCAGCGCAAGGCGATGCCCCGCTCGCTGGAAATGTTCTCGAAGAAACCGACCATGAGCATTTTGAAGTAAACCACAGGGTCAATGCCTGGACGACCCCGGCCATTGCCGGAATAGGAGGCCGCGCAGAGTTGCCGGACTTCGGAAGGGAAGGAAAAAGACTGGAGTGTCCGCTCAAGTTTGGCGTAAAAAGAGGAGGTGGCGGGCTGCGCAAGCTGGCAGGATGGAATGAAAAGCTCCGGCTGCGGCAATGTTTGCGGTTTGAACATTCAAAATAGTAACTTATGCTTACTATAAGTAAATACTATTATCAATAATTTTTCAAATTATTTCAACAGGCTGTTAGGCGCAGGCTGAAGACGCGGTCGCGGCTGTTGGGACCGTCCTCCTCGGCCGAGAGCAGCGATGCGGGCAGAAAATCGCGCAGGTGCTGCTGGAACTGGGCCAGGGTGGTCTGGCGGAGGCGTTGGGTGGTGCGGCGGCCCAGGGCGGCCAGCCGGGAGCGGAAGGCGGGGAAACAGGGTGTGTGCATAGAACGGTATATCTACCGCCTTATTGACACGTCTGCTACACTTTTTAGCATGAAAAACCACACGACCCGATGGGAAACCCAATACACCCGGCTGCGGGACCGGTTTAAAGAACTGGGTTGGATCAGCGAAGGTTACGTGCAGAACCGCGGACCGGGGGCCGGCGGCCCCTGTTATCAATGGACCCGCAAAGTCCGGGGCAAAACCGTCAGCGTGGCCCTGTCACGGGAACAATATGAATGGTTGCGTCAAGCGATCAGCAACTGGCGGCAAATACAACAGACCCTCAAAGAAATGCAGCGATTGTCACGCGAGGTGCTCTTTGCCACCGTGCCCCACCCGCCACGACGCAAACGCCTCGGTAAGAAAGTTTTAGGCCTTATCTAAGGGCCATTCGGGACTGACCCGTTTACGAACTTTCGTCGCACACTCTTCCGGGAATTTCCAACAGGGAAAAGTTTGCCGGACGATGTTTTCGGCGCGACGCCGAAAACCACACGCCAGAGGCGTGTGCTCCCCGAAACACACCATTGGGTCCGTTTTTAACTTCGGAATTCGGGTTTAAGGGATCCGGCGGACGGCAAAGTCCTTGTGTTTTTGACGAATAACCCTGGCTTGTCCGCGCTTATCATTGAGCAGCCCGGCTTTCGCAACTCACGGATTGGTTGACAACGCATGTATCCGTTTTGGGGGACATGACTGGGTTGTTTTTTCTGCCAGAATAAGCGCATGAAAAGATTGATTGTGATCCTTACAACGGCGGCACTGGCACTCAGCAGTATTTCACAACCGAAGGCAAAGGCTCAGGCACAGGCTGATCCCGCGATTGCGAGTGAAAACACAAGCATTGCGAAAGTTGCAAGCCCGCTCTCCAACACCTCGAGTAACGAGCCGGATTTCAGGATCAGCCGCAGGGTCTCCATATCAGTTCCGGACAAGACCATCGAAGATTCGTTTAAAATCGCCGCCGATCTTCTGGTCGAAATGCGCCGGGTTGCGTATCAGCACTGGCAGCGCGACGGCTGGCTGGCTGTCTCTAGCGGCACCATTGGCCCTGAACCCCGTTATGACCCTCGTGATTTTCATTTCGGCCCGAAGTGCGCAGCCTACTTTTGGGGAGATGATCCCGGACTGATTTCTCAAATGGGCGACCGCATTTTCTTTGATGAGCATGACAAGGATGGGAAGCTGGTGTGGGACTATACCCGCATGCAGAGTGGGATTCACATTGCACAAGTCGCCAAGCATTTTTCCGAATATTTCCGCTACTCCGGCCAGGACAAATTCATCATGGATAATTGGGATCGTCAGCTCAAGATCATCAAGTGGACTCTCTCCGAGTATGACCGGAACAACGACGGCTTGATTGAGAATGGCCGGCGGCTTCCGAATCGAGTATGGGCTTACCTGGTTGGCGAGCCGGAGAACGGTTTTATCTTGGATCAAACGAAAAATGATGTTGTGGTGGTAGCCAGCATGGAAGTCTGCGAGTGGCTGCAACTCATGGCCGACTACGGTGCGGCCCACCATCTGCCCGAAACCGGCTGGCTCCAGTCAAAGGCGGTCCAAATGCACAACGCCATCGAGACGCTGGCTTACGATCCCGACGCTGGTTACTACTATCTCCTCTACCGGGCCAACGAGAAAAAGTGGTATCATAGTGGCTGTGGCATTAATGAAGACAGCCGCGAGCTCGACGTCTCGCCATACTATGCCGCCTTTGTGGGAGGAAATGATTCCCGTGGACAGAAGGTTGCCGAATACGCCCGGAGTGTCTTGATGGATAATGGCATCTTTCCGATGCCACTTAGTTATCCCATTTACTACTGGGTATGCACCAATTATCCGTTTCAAGGTTTTATTCCGGGCGGATGCTGGGAAGAGTCATATTACAATTGTGTTCGCGCTTTTTCCAAATACAACATGCTGGACGCAGTCTACGCAGCCGTCAAGCGTCGCAGCGACGCCATTGCCCGGGAAGGCGCTTGCATGGAATGGTATTCACTCAAGCAGGGAATTGGCGGCGGTCGTGACCGATATGGAATTTCAGCCGCCGGCCATTTAAGCGCCATTGTTGAAGGACTGTTCGGAATCACGCCCACCAAGTTCGGGTTTAACGAGATCAACATCTGGCCGGCAATGCCGCCAAACTGGGCGGACCAGCCTGCGACCATCGCCGTCACGCTACCTGACGGCGGGTTCCTGAAATACACTTATTTATTTCAGCCGGAAAAAAAAACCGTGACTCTGTCCATAGAGTCTGACAAACAACGTCGAGGTCATTTTCGGATTCCGGTTCCCGGCCTTACCAAGACCTTGCCATATCCAATCAGTTCACCGATCAGTTCACCGATTAGTTCAATTCATTGGAATGGCGATCAGACCTGGGGCGATATTCGCAAACGGGCCGATGGCCAGTGGGAAGTGATATCTCTTGACCGGTCTTTCACCAAGGCCGTCTTGAAGATTGAATTGGAATGATGGTTGCGCAGATTTCGCCGCCCGGAAACAGTCACAAATCAAATACAACGTTCCAGACCAGCAAAAATTGCCAAATGAAATATATCCTAACTGTATATCTAGCATTTTTTCTGACCGGCGGTTTCTGGTTGGTAATTCACGCAGGTGAAGCCACCACCAATCAGCCACCGCTGCCTTACCGCATTGTTTCATTTCATCAAGGCAAGGCGAATATTGAATTGATCAAGCTTGCAAAGGAGGCGGGTTATAATGGCGTTCAGATCCAAACCGAATATGGCACTCTCAAACCGCTTCAGGAATTTGCGGAATATAATCAGCGAACCCAACTGATCGAAAACTGCCACAAACTAGGAATGGAGGTTTCGATCTGGGTTCATGAATTGAATGACATTCCTAAACAATTCCTGCTAAAACCGGGAACTGGCAAGCTTAAGCCTGGGGAGATATTGTCCAATTATGGGTTCACCGGAGATGATCGAATCGTGCTCAACCTCAACGATCCAAAGTTATGGGCGCTGTTGGACGAACGTTACGAACACATCCTAAAAGACCTTATTCCGGACGTAGACGCATTGGTTTTGACCGTCACCGAAACCCAGGTTCCCGCCACCAATCCGGAGTTGTTTAAACGCTTGGTGCAGTTGCTCGACGACAAGTGCAGAAAATACGGAAAGAAACTCCAAGTCCGCACCTTCGTGTGGCATCTGAACGATCTGAGCAACCTCATGCCGACCATCAAGGAGTTGCCCGAAGACGTGATCATCATGAGCAAGTGCGTGCCGCAGGACTGGCATCTGCGGAGCATTAATGGACTCGAACTGGGCCGGGTAGGCAGCCACGAACAGATCGAGGAATGGGATGTCGAAGGCGAATACTTTGGCCTAAATAAGCTGGTGAATTGCATGCCTGAACTCTTGCAGCGTCAGTTTGCCTATGGGATGAGTCAGGGTATCAAGGGTGTTTGTGTGCGCGTGGATCGAGGCAATCAGAGTGTCCTGCACCAGCCTTCCGAAGTGAACATGTGGGCTTTGGGACTGCTGGCGTCAGGGGAGGTCAGCACTGTGGACGAGGTGTGGAAAACTTGGGCTATCCATCGTTACGGTGACAAGGCCGGTCCGGCCATTATTCCGGCCTTGATCCACAGCACGGACGTGGTGCAGGAGACGCTTTATATCGACAACTTCAGTTTCTTTGATACCCGCAATCCCCCAGGGCCAGCCGATGAAATTGATGCGTTTCAACATCTCGCGAATCCCCAATTGTGGTCCGATAAATACAAATCACTTCATGACCGTTTGGTTATGGGCGACCCTGCCGAGATCGCCCAGGTCGAAAGCAACAAGCTGGTTGCCCTTGAGATGGCCAGTAATTCCGTGGTTGCCCTGGAACGCACCCGATTGTTATTGGAACCTTCCGACTATGTTCAACTGCAACGAGGCCTGCTCGCCAATCAGGTTCAGCTCGAATGGCGGGCACCAATGCACCTTGCCTACCTCCGTCATCGGCTTTTGGTGAATACGAACAATTCATTAAAACGCGAGGAACTGACCGCTGCAATCCGCAAAGACCTTGAGGACATGCGCTCCGCCGTAAAAAATGCTGATCCGACCGTGGCGTCGGATGGAGATCAAGCCTTGAAATGGGCGGACGAGATGGAGCTTTTGTTGCGCTGAAAATCAGGCGGCGGAACTTAAAGAGAACCTGCCTCACCAAAAAACTCGTCCTCGAGCATGAGGCTCAGGCAGTGGTAGATGGGAAGATGAAATTCCTGAATGAGGTAGGTCTCATTTGCCGGGGCCCTTATACACAGGTCACAGTTGGAAAACAATCGTCCCCCGGTTTTTCCGGACAAACCCACTCGAACCAGTCCACGCGCCTTGGCAACTTCCATGGCTGCGCAGACGTTACGAGCATTACCGGACGTGCTGATGCCGACCAGCAAGTCACCTGGACGGCCAAGAACCCAAACGAGCTGCGCAAAGACTAGCTGCGGATCAATATCGTTGGCGAAAGCCGTGCCCAATGACACAAAGCCGGTGAGAGGAATCGCCGGCAATCCCCCTTGCAGTTTGAGCGCAAGCTGCGCCGGAAGGCCATGCTGATCCTTCTGGTTCAATGGGCGTTTATGTACAAAGCCTTTGAGCAATTCGCCTGCCCAATGCTCGGCGTCTGCCGCGCTGCCTCCGTTTCCGCATAAAAGTATTTTGCCGCCGCGCCGGAAACAGTCGCGCATCATCTCGAAAGCCTGAATCACATCGCCTTGGCAAACCGACAACTCAGGGCGCCTCTGCAGCAGATCCTGGACATGCGGGCTCATACAGTAAGAGTCGCAATGGATAACGCTGCATAATCGCCGATCTGCTCGCCGAGCGCAGCCGGAACCACTCGGCAAGCCGAGACACTGGCAGGAAGCGCCTCCGCTCGCAACGTTCGTTCCGCAATGGGCCAAAGCTGGTCTCTCTGGCGGGCGAAAATGCTGCCAATGACAATCATTTCCGGGTTGAGGGTGTCCAGAAGCACCGCCAATCCGCGGCCGAGGTATCTGGCGGTTATTTCGATCACTCGCACAGCGACTGGATTTCCCGCGCTGGCGGCTTCAAATATCTGCCGCGCATCAGCGGCCTCCAAGCCATGCTCCCGAGCAAGTCGTACGATGCCCCCACCGCTGCAAAAACCCTCAAAGGAGCCGTGCTTGCCATAACCCTCGGGACCGTTTTCGGCCAGACGTATATGGCCCACTTCCCCGGCGAGATCGCAAGCACCGGAGTAAAGGCGCCCATCAAGAATCAAGCCCGCCCCCATGCCGGTGCCGAAGGTGAGAAAAACCAGGCTGTTTACGCCCCGTCCAGCGCCCCATTTCCACTCTGCAAACGCGCAAGCGTTGGCATCGTTCTGCAAGTGCGTCTGGACGCCAAACGCTGTTGAGAATCGTTTGCTGATTGGCACGTTGTCCCAACCGGGCAGGTTGGGCGGGCCTAGAACAACGCCGCGCCGGCTGTCCAAAGGGCCGCCGCAACTAATTCCAATGGCCTCGGGTTGCCAGCCGCGGTTGGCGAGCAGTTCGCGGGCAGCCGCCTCAAACTTCAATAAGGTGGATTCCGGCCCCGCGGGCGTTGGGAAAGCCTTACGTTCGATGATGCGAATTTGATCGCCTTCCGCCTGCCCAAGGATCACGGCGCATTTGGTGCCACCGATGTCGAAACCGAGCAAACACTTGGTCATGGCGCCTTCCCCTCCATTGTCGCAGCAGCGGTTGAGGTCGTTACTGGCTTGCTGTCCATCCGTCTGCCGGCACGATAGCCATAAAGCCCGTAGAATGCGATATAGGCGAAGGCGCCAATCGGGACGACAAAGGAGAACTGAATGCCCATTTTGTCCGCGACCCAGCCCTGTAGCAGCGGAAGCAAGGCGGCTCCAAGAACTCCAATCATGAGCAACGAGGCAGCCTGACTTTTGAATGGTCCCAGCCCTTCAATTGCCAGCGAGAAGATGTTCGACCACATTATTGAACAGAACAGTCCGATGCCGAGGATGGCCCATTTCGCCGTTTCGCCAGAAGCCAGCATGCCCGCAAGCAATAGGGCGATGATGACAATGCTGAAAAGAACAAGCATCCGGTGGGCGCTAGCTTCGCCGAGGAAAAACGCCACCAGCAAGACAGCCAGCAAGGTGCCATAGTGTGTTACATTGCTCCAACTGCAAACAGCGCCGACGTTGGCGACAGCCGATGGGTCGAAATAGGTATTGAACACCGGCACGCCTCCGAGACCGGCCGCGATCTTTGGCAATAATGCGATTACTGCAAACGCCAGCACCGGCACAAGCACGACCAAGGCGTGTCGTAAATGTTTCCTCATGTCGCTCAACGCGAAAGCACCCATGAAACGACCGATCATAAGACCGCCCCAATAGAAGGCGAGGAACTTGCTCGCTGTCTCGTGGTTCAAACCGCCCAGCTTGGGCAAACCAAGATAGTTAATCACAGCACTGCCTACACCCACTTCACCGCCGACATACATGAAAATAGCGACCATGCCGAGGACAGTATGCGGATATTTGAGCGCGCCGACACCGTGGCTGATTTGATCGTGGTTGGTGAAGTTGGGCAGGTGGGCAAATTTAAAAAACACCGCCAGCAGCACAAAGACCACGGCAAAGCACAGATACGGAATTTTAACGGAATCAGCCCCGTGCGCCGTCTTACTGGCAAAAAACGTAAAAATCAGCCAGCCACCAATGATGGGGCCGATGGTCGTGCCAAAAGAGTTGAACGCTTGTGACAAATTGAGCCGGCTCGAAGCCGTGCGCTCCGGCCCCAAAATTGTCACATAGGGATTGGCGGCGATTTGCAACATGGCAAAACCGTTCCCGACAATAAACAAGGCAACCAAAAAGAAAGGATAGGAAGTCAAAATTGCTGCCGGGTAGAACAGCGCGCTGCCGGAAGCGGCGATGAGCAGGCCGACAATGACCCCGTTCTTGTAGCCGATCCGGTTGATGGGATCCCCCGAGATCATGGAAATCAGGTAATAAATAAGCGAACCGACGGTGTATCCACCCATCCAAGCAAATTGAATCAGCATCGCGTGGAAATAATCCAGAGTGAAAGCCTCCTTGAAACGCGGAATAAGAATGTCGTTCCACACGGTCATGAACCCCCACATAAAGAAAAGAGTGGTCATGATCGCAAAGGGCATACGATAGGTCTGCCTGCCGTCGGCCGACGTCTGTGACATGGGTTCTCCAGATAAAATGGTCGGATTGTTCATTTGAATTTGTTTTGGTGCGATTTTCTCATGCTATCACCGCTCATAGCCTTGTGCGCGTCTAGGCCGTAGCAGTAAATTTGATTTCGTGAATTTCAAGAGCGCCCGATTTCGGCTCATAAAAGGGTTTGCCCTTTCTCATTCCGACCGTGCCGTAGCTGGAAGCGGTCGATAAGAAGCTGCGAAAATCGCCTTTGATCGCGGGGTGAATATAAAGAACCTTTTCCACGGCATCGTAACGCGCCCCGCTCAAGGCTTGCAGCAGTGCGTAGCTGGACATGGCTCGTGCATACCAGTGGCCACATTCATATTCATCGAAGGGATTGCGTACACGACCGTCGTAACGATCACGAATTGTGCGCACGACATCGAGTCCCTCCTCCACCAGACCCATCCGCATCAGATGCGAAGCAGCCTGGTATTCGATGCCGGTCCACACTTCGTTTGAATAGACAAATGGCAACGAAAGTTCTCCGCCTTTTGGCCAGGTGCAAAGCAGCAGCCCGCCTTCGGCACCGCAGGCATAGCCGGGCCTCTGCGGATTCGGGTGCGCGGTCAGATCCCGCTTCAGGTTGTATTTGTGGACGGCCTGCAGGTGGTTGGCGATCTTCTTTTCATCAACCACTTGTCCCACGCCACAGACTAGGGCCAGCCACGATCCGAGCACGCCATCAGCCAGACAACCCTGACCGTATTGATACTTCGGGCCTTCTTTTTCGAGCCGTGCCACTTCTTCCGGCGGATAATCACCCCGTGAATCGAGCGGGTTCTTCGCGCGCAGGTTTTGCCATTCAACCTTCTGGAAGAAATACTCGCCATTGAACAATTCAGTTTCCATTCGGACCAGTCCCTTGGCCAACAAATCGGCATAAGTGGAAACGTCGTCGCCTAACGTGCGGCCCATCAGGGTCGCGGCCTGCAGTGCGCCGAGGTAAAAACTCGTGCACATGCCGTCCGGTCCCCAGAACTCGATGTCGTAGGTGTTGTGATGCGGTTCTTCAAGCCAGCCTTTGTGGCCGGGATCCCACAGCTCGATGCAATAGTTCAGGCTGGTCCGAATTTTTGGCCAGAGTTTTCGCAACCATTCGGTGTCGCCGCTGATGCGCCACTCACGGTAAACTTTCATGATTCCGCCAAGCTGGCCGTCGGCTGCCGCATAATAATCATGCACCAAAGGTCTGATCGGTAGCGCGCTGCGAAACTGCTGATGCCCACGCTTGTCTTGCGACGGACCAAACTCCGTTTCGCGCAGTGTCCGCTCCAGCGACGGGAACAGATGCGGCAGCGCCTGCGCGTAATTCCAAACGTGAGTGCAACTGCCCTCGCAACTGCCACCATTGTCACCACAACCTTCCCACCCCCACAACCGGCCATCGGTTTGACGCAATACGGTCGGCGACTTCAGAATCGTCAGGTTCGCGGCAACGGCTTCGGTGACTTCGGGCGGCAAAGTGGAATCGTAAAAACAATCGCTGAACCGCTGCGTCTTTTCGCGGAGTTCATCGTAATGCTCGCGCCAGAAATCTGTCACTTCGCCAAGGTTTGCAAACCGTCCGGCATACCATGGTTTGTAATAATCACTTTGCCGGAGTTGGTTGCCAGCCTCGCCGTCTGGATCGCGGCCAACGCGGAGATTTGTCTGGCCGACATACCAGGCAAAGCGCAACACGATCGTTTTCGATGCCCTTGGAGCCAATGTGAACGGCACAAACAAACTTCCTCCAGGAGACGCTTCGCCCAGAGTGACCGGCGGATTCTCGTGGCATTTTCCCTCCTCAATATCTTTCCACGCCATGGTCAGCGCGTCAAACCAGCCGCCTCGAAACCATGTATGATTCACCTTCACCTCCGGATCATCCACCGTGGCGGAAAAAGCACCTTCTTCCCACCCACGGTCTTTGGGTGCGCCACCCCACAAAACGAATCCACCCGGCGTGGCCTTGACTGCGTGCGGGTTCTCTCTCTCCCGCATGAAATTTTTCGCGTTCCAGGAAAAAACCGCTTCTTGAACCTTCGCGGTTTTGTTCGAGAACCGATACTCCAGCGCCGCTACCGGCAGGCAGGCGTTGTCCGAGTCACCGGGTTCGAACGGACTCCACCCCGTCACCTCAACAGTCAACGGCAGTTCTTCATCGGCCAGCGCAACGGTGGCAAACGGAAATCGTGCGCGAAAGGCCGCCTCACGCAAACGCGGCAGCCCGAACGATGTGCCCCCAGTGCCGTTGCCACTGCCGGGCGCGCCAAATTTTTTCCGATCTGGCACCGGCCCTTCAATCACCCGTGGGACATTCGGTGCGCCTTTTACAAATATCGCGGCAAACGTTTCCGGCTCATTGAATATTTCAGGCCGGTTGCGCAAAGAGAAATGCGACAACGCGCCGGTGCCTTCCAGACAAATCATGCCCGCACCGATGCCGCCCATTGGAAAAGCCACTTGGTTTAAGAACTCGCCGACATACTCGCCAAGATATTGCCGGCGACCATCCCCGCTCGATACACGGAGACTCTTTCTTCTGGGAAGGAGTTCATTGCCGCCCCGATCGGATTCACTTCCTGCCGCAGCACCAAGACTTCCGACCGCACCTATGGTCACCGCCGTCAGTTTAAGAAAGTTCCGGCGCGGCATTGATGTGTCTCCATTTCTGGCGGTCGTCATAAGATTTCTTCAGGTTCAATCAAATCGGATTTCAGTTTACAAGATTTGGCCGGTATGTTCGCTTGGTTCAGGAAAAATGAGGGGGTTGAATGCCGTTAAGAATTCCCACATGAAGAAGAGAACGGTCATGATTGCAAAGGGCATATGATAGGTCGGCCTGCCGTCGGCCGACGTCTGTGACATGGGTTCTCCGGGTGAAGTAATTGGATTGCTCATCTGGAAATGTTTTGGATTATATGGCGAGGAGTGCGAAGGTTTCAATGTTGCTGGACAAATATTTTCAGTGTGGATCGTCTTCGGACACCGCTATGGCGTCAACGCTTGTCCAGGCCGGTCGGCTTGCGCCGCGCCCCAGGCGCGGTTGGGCGTCGGTCCCATGGTTAAGACCAGTTTGCCACCGCCAACAATTTCAGCATGGGTGATCCAACTCCGGGTCAGGGCATGGCCGTTAAGAGTCGCCGATTGAATGTAGGGGTTCCGCGCCGAATTGTTCCTAGCAATGACCGTAAAGGTGCTACCGCGGCAGAATCTGCGGTCCAGCTTGAGGGTTGCCTTATCCACGAGGGGACTGCAAATCACATAAATGCCAGTCGGCGGATCCACAGGGTAAAATCCCAGGACGGCAAAGACATACCACGCGGACATCTGCCCGCAATCTTCATTACCGCACATGCCGCCGGGCCCGTTTTTATAAAAGGAGGTTGCCACCTGGCGGACGCGACTTTGGGTTTTCCAAGGCTGGCCAGCATAATTATAGAGATAGGCAAAATTATGGCAAGGCTCGTTTCCATGCCAATACATGCCGATCACACCGTCCATATACTGCCAAGTCACCCCCGATATCTTTTCCTTCGTGTCGAAGAGTTCATCCAGCTTGGCGACAAACTTGTCGTCGCCCCCCATGGCCTTGATTAGGCCGGGAACGTTCTGGGGAACAAAAAAGCTATATTGCCATGCATTTGCTTCAGTATAGTCGGCAAAGCTGATGCGCTTGGGATCAAAAGGCGTTACCCAACTCCCGTCCGAATTGCGGCCCCGCATAAACCCGGTGGTCGGGTCGAATACGTTCAGCCAGTTGGTGGACCGCCGGGCATACTTCTCGGCGATCTCATTTCGGCCGAGACTGCGGGCGAAGCGGGCGAGGCAGGCGTCGTCGTAGGCGAATTCGAGCAGCTTGGAAACGCTCTGGCTTGGGTTGTCACCACCATTGTAAGGCCTGCTTGGTATCCAACCCTGACGCCGGTAGAAGCCATAGCCAGCGTAAGACGCATGGCGCTCGTCCTCCCGCTCGCTCGCTCCTATCATGTCGGACAGCGCCTGGTCCGCATCCCAGTCACGCAACCCTTTGGCATAGGCTTCGGCGATAACGGGGATGGAAGGGTTGCCGATCATGCAATACGTTTCCCGCCCCGCATAGGCACATAGCGGTAGAATCTGCTGCCCCAGAATCTTGTAGTGAGTGAGCATCGTGTTGACGATATCGTTAACCCGGCGCGGCTGCAGCAGCGTCAGCAACGGCTGCTCGGCGCGGAATGTGTCCCACAACGACAAATCCGTGTAATAATCAAATCCGTTGGCTTGGTGAATCTGGTTATCCGGCCCACGGAATTGCCCATCCACATCGCTGAATACAATCGGGGTCAGTTGGACGTGGTAAAGCGCTGTGTAGAAAATCGCTTTTAGGTCGGTATTTGTTGTCTCCACATGAATCTTGCCAAGCGCCTCGTCCCACTTCTCCTTGGCCGCTGCCGCCACCGAGTCGAAATCCCAGGTGGCTATTTCCGCCTGCAAGTTTTTTCGCGCCCCTTCGACGCTGACAGTGGACAAGGCCACCCGGATCACCAGCTTTTCTCCCGCTTTAGTAGTGTAGTCGAAATGGGTCTTGATATCGCGTCCTCGGGCTTCCTTGCCTTCCAGGTTCTTGCCCTCCAGGTTGATGCCTGAGGCGTCAAAGGGTCTCGAGAATTCCGCTACGAAATAGTACTCCTTTACGCCTGCCTCCTCGAAGCATGTGTCGGCGACCGCCTTCCGAAACCCGCTCACCGTATGATCGTTTTCAATGGTCAGCATCGCCTCGGTCGGGTGGTTGCCAAGGCCGTGCCACAGATCGAGCACGACATGCGCCTCCGCCGTCTCCGGAAACGTATAACGCTGCAGACCGACCCGAGTTGTGGCGGTCAGTTCCACCTTTACATTGTAGTCGGGCAAGAACACGCGGTAGTAACCCGGATGCGCCTCCTCCTGATCGTGGGAAAACCGTGCGCGATAACCCTCTCCCGGCGTCTTCCCTGAGGTCAGCTTAAGTTTCCCGACGATGGGTATGAGTAGGACGTTCCCCATATCGGGACAACCCGTGCCGGTAAGATGGTTGTGCGAGAAGCCCAATAGGTTGGTAGCGGAGTAGTGATAACCCGAACACCAGTCCCCAGAAGTGTTCGGCGTGTCTGGTGAAACTTGCACGAAGCCAAAGGGAACGGCCGCTCCCGGATAGACGTGACCATCACGGTCCGTCCCAATCATTGGATTTGCGTAATCCACCACTGAGCCTGGTTCAATTCCACCGTCGGCACGGAGCACCAAGGCGACAAGGTATAGACCGGCGATCAGATGCTTTTTCATAGCGGTGAGGGCCTCTTTTTCATTCAAAAAGGGACAAAATTGTTTTCACGGACAGCAGACATCAAACTGACAAATCAAGCTGAGTGTAGCAGCTTCGACAGACTCCGCCTGTCTCCTCTTTAGTGGACACGACAAGAAATTTGCGCCTTGCCAGCCTTTAACTTTTTAAAGCGAAGACCTTCGGAAAAATGGTGACTCGCAGGTGCGTCGACCCATAAGGAACCGTTCCAAATATCGGATGGACCCGTTTCATTCGGTTCCGTAGGACACACGCCAAAACCACAATAACGAAGAAGGGGAGAGGTTTTGAGCCTCTCCCCCTGTGGTTTTAGCCTCACCAACGAACGCGGCTCTGAATACAAGCGTGTCAATGCCGGAATCCGCGCCGTTTGACCAACTCGTGAGCTGGACGATGCGGTCGGAACCGGGCATCAAGTATTATTCCGGCACGGCGATCTATGAAAAATCTTTTGATTTACAGCAATCCGCAAGCCGCAATCCGCAATCAAAACTCTGGCTGGATTTGGGCAGCGTGCGCGAACTGGCCGAAGTGAAGGTGAACGGCCAGTCCTGCGGCATCGTCTGGACTCCGCCGTTTCGCGCGGACATCACCGGTGCCGTGAAGCCCGGCGAAAACAAATTGGAGATCGAGGTTGTAAACTTCTGGCCCAACCGCACTATCGGTGAAGCGAGCCTGCCGCCAGCGCAACGGCTGACCAGGACGAACATCCGCAAGCTGACCGCGAACACGCCATTAATGGGGTCCGGACTGTTTGGTCCCGTGCAATTGCTGGAAACCGGCTCGCCGCAGTGAGCGTCATTACATGGCAAGATGCCAAAGCCGGTTCGACTCAAGCCAATGAATATTCGTCCGAAATTTTTCAATGCATCGCGGTGGAGCCTTTTGGGCGCAGACCTTTGGCTGTCGCTGGTGATGCTTTTTTTTGCGCCCGACAGCCCGGCGCAGACCGGCGCGGACGACCGCGTGCCTCCGTCAACCAGCGATTTCCCGGCTCGGTCAATGTCAGCCTTTTTGATGGTCACGTGGAAAACTGCAAGCTTGATGGTCTTTGGTTCTACATGTGGAGCGGGACATACGTTCCTCTCCCAAAACGACCCGGTTTGCCTTGATTTCATCAGGGCACCGAAGTCGCTGACTGTATTACGTGCTTGCAGTGGATATGTTGGAAAATGTGCCTCAATCAGATAGAAACATAGCCGCATGAAATCCATGACTTCACGGGAACGGCTGGCGGCGACGTTGAACCATCAGCCCACCGACCGCCTGTGCGTGGATTTCGGCGCCGGCTTCCAGACCGGCATGGGCACCGGCGCGGTACACCGGTTGCGCGAAGCGGTGCTCGGCAGGAGCAATCATCGCGTCAAGGTCATCGAGTCCTATCAGATGCTCGGCGAGATTGACGAGGAGTTGCGCCGAGCGCTCGGCCTGGACGTGGTGGGTGTGCATGGGCCGGGCACGATGTTCGGCTTTAAGAACGAAGGTTGGAAGCCGTTCACCATGTTCGACGGCACGCCGGTACTCGTGCCGGAAAAATTCAACGTCACGCCCGCCCCCGACGGCGGCTGGCTGATGCATCCGGAAGGCGACACCGGCGCGCCAGCCAGTGCGTGGATGCCGAAGGACACTTGTTTCTTCGACTCGCTCAACCGCCAGCCGCCGCTCGACGAATCGAAACTCGATCCCGCCGACAACTGCGAGGAAATGGGCGTGGTCGGCGAAGAGGAAGTGCAGCACTTTGCCCGGCTGGCGAAGCATTATTACGAAACGACCCGCTATGGCATCTACCTGACGCTGCCGGGAACCGCATTTGGCGACATCGCGCTGGTGCCGGCACCGTGGATGAAAAATCCGAAAGGCATCCGCGGCGTGCCGGAGTGGTACATGGCCACCGTGACGAACCGCGATTACGTGATGAAAGTGTTCGAGGTCCAGTGCCAGGCCGCGCTCAAGAGCATTGAGAAACTGGCCGCCGCCGTTGGCGACCGCGCGCAGGTCGTCTTCGTGAGCGGCACGGATTTTGGCACGCAGACCGGGCAGTTTTGCTCGGTGCAGACTTACCGCGAACTTTACCAACCGTTTCACAAGGCCGTGAACGACCAGATTCACAAGCTGACGAAGTGGAAGACGTTCATCCACAGTTGCGGCTCAGTGTGCCCGTTCATCCCGGAGTTCATCGTAGCCGGCTTTGACGTGCTGAACCCGGTGCAGTGCTCCGCCAAGGGCATGGACCCGCGCACGCTGAAGCGCGAGTTTGGCCGGGACATCGTGTTCTGGGGCGGCGGCGTGGACACGCAGAAGACGCTGCCCTTCGGCACGCCCGGGGAGGTCTATCGCGAAGTCCGCGAACGCATCGAGATCTTCGCCGAAGGCGGCGGCTTTGTTTTCAACAGCATTCACAACGTCCAAAGCAACGTCCCGACGGAAAATATTCTGGCCATGTTCCGCGCCATCAAGGACAGCCTGAAACCCTGAATCCAACACCCGACTATGATTACACCCACCAAAACTGACAACTCCGGCCCCCAAGCCAGTTACAACTTCGGCTACATCTGGTTGATTTCGGTCGTGGCGGCGCTGGGTGGGTTGCTATTCGGTTACGACTGGGTGGTCATTGGCGGCGCGAAACCGTTTTTCGAAAGGTATTTTCATCTGACTGACGCCGCCCAATCCGGCTGGGCGAACAGTTGCGCGCTCGTCGGCGCGCTCGTCGGCGCGCTCGTCGCCGGGGCGCTCAGCGACAAGTTTGGCCGCAAGCGGCTGCTGATTTTTTCGGCGGCGCTGTTCGCCGGCACCTCGCTCGGCAACGCGCTGGCGTTGAACTTCACCATTTTTGTCGCCTGGCGGATGCTCGGCGGCGTGGCCATCGGCCTGGCATCAAACCTTTCGCCCATGTACATCGCCGAGGTCGCGCCGGCGCAGATGCGCGGCAAGCTCGTTTCCATCAACCAGCTCACCATCGTCATCGGCATTTTGGCGGCGCAATTCATCAACTGGAGCCTGGTCCGCAACTTGCCGGCGGGCGCGACGGATGAGTTCATCCAAAGCTCCTGGTACGGCCAGACTGGCTGGCGCTGGATGTTTGGCATCACCGCCATTCCCTCGCTGCTGTTTTTCGCGGGCATGTTTGCCGTGCCGGAAAGCCCGCGCTGGCTGGCCAAAAACGGCAAATCCGATCGCGCACGCGGCGTGCTGGCGAAAATCGGCGGCGACAACTACGCCCGGGCCGCGCTGGCCGACATCGAAGCCACGCTGGTCAACGAGGTCGAAAAGGTGAATTTCCGCGACCTGCTCGCTCCGCAGATGAGGAAGGTCCTGCTGCTGGGCGTGGTGCTGGCCATGTTTCAGCAATGGTGCGGCATCAATGTTATTTTCAATTATGCAGAGGAAATTTTCAAAGCCGCGGGCTACGACATTTCGACCGTGCTCAAAAACATCGCCTGGACCGGTTCGGTGAATCTGGCGTTCACGTTTGTCGCGCTCGGCGTGGTGGACCGTGGCGGGCGACGCCCGCTGATGCTGTTCGGCGCCGCGGCGCTGGCGGTGATTTATTTCGGCATGGGCTTATGCTATCACAGCGGCGTCAAAGGCCTGCCGATGTTGTTGCTTGTGCTGGCGGCGATTGCCAGTTACTCGATGTCGCTCGCACCGGTGACGTGGGTGATCATTTCGGAGATTTTCCCTAACCGCATCCGGGGAGCGGCGATGGCGATTGCCGTGGCTGCGTTGTGGCTGGCCTGTTTCATCCTGACTTACACGTTCCCGATTTTGAATTCAACCCTCGGCCCGGCCGGCACCTTCTGGCTTTATGCCGTCATCTGTGTGCTCGGATTCGTTTTCATCTGGAAGAAATTGCCGGAAACCAAGGGGCGAACATTGGAACAAATTGAAAGTGAATTGGTGAATAAACCAGGAACAACCGGACGCAAGACATGACCATGGTGGTATCCGGAGCGGTTCGTACAGCAGGCGTTGGGGCACAATTCCAAGGCGGTGCATCATGCCTACTCGAAGCACGCCGAAGTCACCGTGCCGTCGCTGGATGATTCGCGGTTGACATTGCACTCCCAGCGTGGCAGTTCTCGTCGTTATATGGATGGAAGAACGAAATGGAGACCGTTGTGAGCGAGAAATCTTCCGGTGGCTTCTGGGCTGTATTTGGCAAGATAAGTGCCGTTCTGACGGCAATCGCCACAGTTATCGCCATCTACTTGGCTAAAAAAGCATTGTTTTCCAGTCAGCTTTTGTTAAGTGCATAATCCCGAAATCAATCAGTTTCGCCAGTTCGGATAAAGTGCCAGCGGCGGAATAACGGCCACACATGATGCGTGAGAATATCTTGGCCGGTTGGACAATGGCCGTCCAACAGCCCGAAATATATTTGCCGGGGTTGCCGGAACAAAATCAGCATTGCCGACCTTGACGGGATTTTTTGCGAGGAGATCAAAGGCTATTCGCTTTCGCCCGAAGCCATTGCCAATTACCTCAAAAGTTCCGACGAAACGGCCAACGGGAAAGAACGTCTCATCGCCGTGCAGCAGGAAGAATTGCAACGCGTTCGGAAAGAGATTCAGCGCACCTATGATTTGTATCAGCAGGAAAAACTGGACGCCGATGGATTCAGCAAATTCTACACCCCGCTTGAAGAACGCCGGAAACAGCTTGAGGCCGAGATTCCCCGTCTGGAAGCGCAAGTGGACATCCTCAAAGTGAACAACCTTTCAGCCGCAGAAATTGCTTCGCAAGCGAGCAACCTCTACGACCACTGGCAGACGATGCAGCCCGAAGAAAAGCGTGGAATCATCGAAGTCATCACTGATAAAATCATCATTGGCAAAGACGAAATTACCATAAACCTTTCCTACGCGCCATCTTGTAAAGATATGGCAAATAGGTGGCGGAAGGGGTGGGATTCGAACCCACGGTAGCCTTGCGACTACGCCTGATTTCGAATCAGGTGCCTTTAACCACTCAGCCACCCTTCCAACCATTTATTATAAATGACTTATGCAGACACAGAAACTTCATTGTTGACAATCTGATACTGTTATCTGATACTGTTTGTATGAATTCGTCAAAATCTCAACAAACAGACCCTGACACAGCTACAGACCAACAATTGGAATCAGAATGGCAAAAGACGCCTTATGCCAACCTAATCCGCTACAAGTCGTCGAAGGTCTATTTTGCACGTGTTAGGATTCGGGGCAAGCTCATTCGCCGCGCCCTCAAGACAAAACTGCTTTCTGTCGCCAAGATGCGACTGGCCGACTTGGAAAAAGAGGAACGCCAGAGGGCAGAGAGCCAGACGGCGGTTGCCGGTGGCAAGATGACCTTTGGGAACGCTCTGGCGGTCTACCGGAGGCGTTTACAGGGTGATATATCACTAAAGCCCCGCAGCAAAGAATACCGTGAGGAACGGATTGCGGCCCTGCTCAAGTCTTGGCCTAGTTTGGAGAATACGGACGTGCGGAGAATCTCAAAGGCTGACTGCCTGAACTGGGCTGCGGATTATCAGGGGAAAGTCTCGCCAACCAATTTTAACAACACGGTAGGCTCTCTAAGACTCGTTTTGGACGTTGCCGTTGAGGCCGGGGCGCGATACGACAACCCCGCCAAGTTCATCAAGCGAGCGCGAATTGTTATCAGAGCGCCTGAACTGCCTAGTCAGGAAGACTTTCAAAAGGTTCTCGCCAACATTAAGCACAAGCGCGTCGCGGATTTGATTCGTTTCGTCGCGTTCTCAGGAATGCGTATATCGGAAGCGGCAAAAGTTACTTGGCGGGATGTGGACTTTGAGAAAAAGCAAATCACCGTGCGGGGCGATGAGAAAACAGGCACGAAGAACTGGGACGTAAGACCCGCCCCCATGATTCCAGAGATGAGAGCTTTACTTGAACGCCTGCGGGATGCGAAGCCAGACCGCAAGCCGACAGACCCCGTGATGAGCGCAAAACATTTTCTCGGTTCAGTAAAGACCGCCTGCCGCAAGCTTGGCGTTTCGTATTTCAATCACCACGCAATGCGGCATTTGTTTATCACCCGTTGCATGGAATTGGGGATTAACGTGAGTGTGATTGCTGAATGGGTTGGACACAAAGACGGCGGGGCTTTGATTTTGAAACGTTATTCGCACGTTCGCCCCGCACATGCGGCAGAAATGGCAGAGCGCGTTACGTTCGCGAATCCAGACCCCTCCAAGGTTGTGCCGATGCCGCAAGCTGCGGTTGCCTGACAGCCTACAGCGTTTTGATCACAAAACGCTGTAGCCCTTTACGCAGCGAACGCATAGGCGGAATGCCGTTCCATGAACGTGTCAACATCCTTGCGCGGTATCAGCACACGGCCAAACACCTTGCACCGCCGCAGGTGGCCCCGGTCAATCTGCCGCCTGATAGATTTCTCGCTCATTCGTAGAATGGTTGCCGCTTCTGCAATGGTGTAAGGCGAGTTGCCGAGACGGTTTAAACCTGTATCATTTTCCTTTTGGTTAGTGGTTAAATTTGTGTCGCCCATGATAGCAGTATGCAGAGGACTTGGGTTTTATGTCAAGAAGATTCGTTAATCATTAAATTATTTATTATTAAATTAAAAGAGTGATTGGGAAGACCGTTTTACCAGTGATGGGCAAGTCTAAAGTCGAATCATTTTGTCCAAATAGAGCCAATGGGGGGTAGGGGGCCACCACGGCTATTTTTGAAATTTTTAGCAAGTCGCCTCTGCTGATTGTGCCAAAAGGGTAAAATTTCTCTCGTTCTGGGCCACACTTCTAACCAGTTACAGAGATTGGCAACTACCTTTGGTACGTACTGGAATATCAATAAAATGACCCGACGACGGGCAGGCTGTGACACTCTTTGTTCTCTCTCCCCCGAAATTTTCAATTTCCATCGTTTCGATTTTTGGGGTAGCCTTCTGACCACAGTGCAGGGCAATTTTGACATGCAAAATCAGGCAAATTGTGAACGGTTAACCAACTGGTTACGTTACACGCTTCTTTATTTATAGCTGTCTGACCATGTTACAACATTCACCAAGCGGTTTCGTACAGGTTCAATGTTCATCCGCGAGTGCCAAGAGGTTCATTAAATTGTTCCTCGGCATCAATCCAACCGATTATTGGTTTCATCAAACCCTCACGTTTAAAGACAGGGTGTCGGATATGGCCACGGCCCATGCTGACTTAAAAAAGTTGCTGGACTCGCTCGGCAGGGTTATTCCTGATATGGCCTGCTTTTGGATTGCAGAATACCAAAAGAGCCTTGGCATTCACTTCCACGTCATATTCTTGTTTTTTGGATGGCAGGCGTTACAACCAGAACCGATGCGCAAAGCATTCGGCCACGCAGTATTTACCCGTTGGAATAGGCTACACGATGGCAAACTGGCGAGAGTGGCCAATAAAATGACACTGCGGAAAAAGGATTTTGGCTGTCTTAGCTATCTGCTCAAGAGTATTACACCGACAGACGACAGGCTGGCGCGGGAGCCTCACTGGCATGGGGTTCGCAACAGGAAGCTCATTACGGCCAATTCATCCCCCGTAGAGCGCAAAGAGGTACTCGTTACCTATGAACAAATCTTCGGCCTGCGCAATCTGCGGTTCTACCTGCCCAGAGATAAAAAGGTTTCAGATGAGGATGTCCTTTAGGAGTCGGATGCCAAGGGTATGATTGGCAAGAACCAATGATTGCCTTGTCACGGTTGCTGCAAGCGGAAAAAGCCATTGCTCCACCCGACATCCACATATTGAACGCCATTCGTTGAAGCCGCAAAAAATGGCAAACCGTAGTTTGTCCATGCCGTTAAATCGCCAGACGTTTGAATCTGGTAGTAACCACCGGCTGCGAGATTGCCGAAGTCCAAGCGCAGAGCTTTTGAAGCAACAACTGTTGGCAGTGGAATGCCAGCCTCGTACTGATACAACTGTTGAACCTCATTCGCTGACAGTCCACGGTTGTAAATGCGGACGGAATCCAGCATTCCTTGAAAGGCGAGCGTTCCATCAAACCTCATTCCCAACCTTGCGGGCGTTATATTGTTCGTGCCAGCGGGCGTTGTGCTCGACCCAATTATGGAAAGGCTCACACCATTGCAAAACATCATCACGTTCGTTGTCGATGGTTGGTAAACTGCCACGATATGCTGCCAGACGTTTGTTTGATACGATAAGGCGGGGGTATCCCAAGAAGGTCCGCTGTTCAGGTGATTGCGTGGAAGGAATCTAAATCCTGATGGCGTGGCCGATGGAGTGCCAAGAAGCGAACCCAAATGCAACTCGAAATTGCTTGTTCCTTTTGAAATCAGGAATCGCGCCTGTGTTGAACTGTTGCTGATATTAAAAAAGCCTGCGGAGTTGAACCACATGCTGACGGTGAAATCCTGTGAACCAAAGACGTTGGTTGACGTTGGAATCTGAATGTAACTGCTTCCATTGAAATAATACGCTCGGTTGGCGTTTCCAAACCTGTCGGTGGCCAGTGTTGCCCCGAAGACCGTTCCGTTATTCGTGCCGATGGCGTCATTCGCGTTCCCGTTAAACGGATAATAGGCAACAAGTCCATTGGCGAAAGTTTGACCACTAACCGGAGAGGCGGTTGCCGCCACAAGGGCCAAAACCAACGAGGATAGACCAAACAAACGGGCGATAGCTGTCATAAGGAAATTTCAAGTATGTTTTGAATCATTTTTTTCCCCGAATTTGATAAAATTAAGCAGAGTGCTCCGCACATTGCAAGCTAAAAAACGGGCCTATAGTCCCTGTTATTCTCGCCTTTGAGGCTGGCACAGTTGCCTGAATGCTTAGACGGGACTTAAACAAATCGTTTGGCGTCGTACTCCGCAACCACAGGAAGGCGGCCAAGATGAGTCAGGAAAAGCTGAGTGAGAAGGCCGATGTTGACGTTAAAATGATTGGCAGGATTGAGACGTTTATTCGGAATCCGAGTTTGAATTTGGCTGATTCTCTGGCACACGCTCTTGGGGTGCCTCTCTGGCAGATGATTAAAGAGGCAGACGACTTACGGCAGAAAGCCAAAAGGAAGTAACGTAGCCTCGCCGTGTCCCTGCCCTTTTTTGTTAAGAATCACACGTAAACGGCCTGTCTTGCGCCAGAATTGACCGCTGGCCAGCTTTGACAGCGCGGAACGTAAATAACACACACACACGCGCCGGGGCGTCTGATACTGCTTTCTGATACCGTAGGCCGGGAAACCTGCCCGAACGTGTCCAGACCTGTCCAAGTCGCCCCGCCTGAGAAGCGTTAACAATCACAGGTAAGACCGTGCTTGTCCGAGGGTGTACAAGGCTGTCCAAGTCTGGAAAAGTTTGGGAAAACCCTTGTTTAGCGATTTCGAATCAGGTGCCTTTAACCACTCAGCCACCCTTCCGCGCAAGCCGCTGGTGAAGACTCCATGCGCTGCGTTCCAACCGAACACATTGTGCGTGCGTTGGCATCGGGGGCAAGCTCATTCGCAATGCCGGAGGGCCGCTGGGGCACCCGGCACGGTGATCGGAGCGCCGCATTCATGCGGCAGCAGACACGTGTGATGGAGCATTCTGCCGGATAAATCCGGCGTTCCTTCCAAAGCAATGCGGCTGGACTTGTCGCAGTGCCAGGGTGCGCCCCGAACCGCCCGCCAGACCAACGTGGTTATTTTTCAACTTGCGCAACCGGACGGACTCCCTACTTTTTCCACGGTTAAAAACAATGAACTGATTTCAGAGCCATCCCATTGGAAATATGCTTACAACCATTAATTTTGTTGGAGATTTTGAATTTTATAGTTCAAAAAAGCCGCTCATTCCATCCCATAGCGTCGAGGAATGTCAAAAATGCTCGATTTTCAAGGGTTTTCATCAAATTCCTGTGGGATGGCTGTGAACTGATTTTATGAAAAAAACCAAACTATTGATGACCGTGTTGATGGTATCGCTCCTGGCGTTTGGCAGGTTGGATTGGGCTGGGCTCATCGGCGCGGGTTGACAGTAATGTCTTCGGTTTGGTTACCCGCTGCCAAACCCGAGCCGTTTCTGTTGCGCGGCGGCTTGAGGACATCATTCACGCGATCCAGCGCGTTGGATAGCTCCACTCTGACAGCCTCCAATTTCTGCTTCTCCCACTTGAGCACGCCCTCCAGCTTGTCGGTCGCACCGAAGAAGAATGCGCCGCGGAGTTGGAACGGAATGTGTAGTCTCATAATGCGAATCAAGATCATTTCATCCTTTGGCGGTAGCCGCTTGATGCATCCTGCCTGGTCTCACGCGGGCGCTGGCTGTGGCGCGCGCAGCCTCACCTGTTTCAACACGTTGAAGATTTCAAACGTTGCACTCGCTTTGAGCAGTTGTTCGACAAGGCGAGGCGCTTTGCTCAACCTAGCCACACCGTAAATCAGGTTCAGGTATGCCGGCACGTCGGTTTCCGGAATGGCGAACAGAAAGATCAGGTTTACCTGCAGCCGGTCGCTTTTCATCCAGATTACCGGCGACGCCCACCGGCCCAGCGCGAAGCACGGTTTGTTCAAACCCTTGACCCGCGCGTGCGGCAGCGCCCAGCCGGCTTCAGTCACAGTGTTGCAGAGGTATTCGCGGTTGAGCACGGCTTGATAAAACGGCAGCATGTCGGACACGCGCCCCTCGCGCTGGAGCGCTGCGCTCAACTCTTGGATGACCGTAGGGGCATTCTGTCCGCGCAAATGCGGAACAATCAGTCCCGGACTGGTGAAGTCCGCCAGGGTGGGGGCCGATCTGGGAGCGATGATCTCGCTAGCTGACATGGGCGAGTGCTTTCCTTATGCGTTTGGCAGGCTCGGGCGCGGCTGGTTTCGAATCCTCACCAGTCCGCCCAGAATAGACCGGCTCGTCTTCGGGGAGATAGAGGTAGCGACCGCAGTTGCCGCAAAGCTGGATGTCCGTTCCATGTATGATCGTCGTGATCGTGCCAAGGGGCACGCGCATGTGGCACCCGGTGCAAACCTGGTTCCGAACGGCAGCTAGTCCCTTCTTGCCGCGCGCCATGAGGCGGTCGTAATGGCCGAGAATCTGGCTGGGGATTTTTTCACGCAAGGTCTGGGTCAGCTTTTTCTGTTCCGGTGAATGCCGGCGGGTTTGAAATTCCAGGTCCTGCAGCGCGAGCAAATTTTCCATGAGATTCTTCATTGAGCTGCCCTGTTGCAAGCGCCGTGCCGCCGGCCCCCGCAGCGAAGCAAGGCCGTTGATTAAACGCGACTTGGGAAACCAATTCGCCGGAGAAGTCGCGCGCAATCCGCTGGCAGCGCGTCGTTTTGTGCATTACTTGCACCGCCGCTTGGGATTTTGTGCAGCAAACTGATGAGTGAGTTCGAGCATGAAAGCCAAGAGTTGAGCGTTGCACAAATCCCGTCGCCTTCGCGCAAAAGTTGCACCAAACAGCACGACGGCTGGTACAGCAAAGGGCGGCCCCCAAACAAAGGAATTCCCCAACACCCTGCAACCATTCGCGTTAGGCCGACGTGTCTCGATCCGGCACCACGGCTGCTTAGTTATCGCCAAATGAATTTAGGCCAATTCACCGAACCCAAGCTGCTCATCCCGCGGCTGCTCAGTGACCGGCAGGAGGGGGCGATTATGGAATTGACCAGACGCCTGGAAACCACGGGCCGCATCAAAAACACTCCGGCATTCGTTGAAGCGGTGCTTAAACGCGAAGCCGAGCTTCCCACCTTCATTGACGGCGTGGCCTTGCCGCACGTGCGCGGAGGGGCGGTGCAGAGACTCTCCATGGCGACCGGCCTTTCGACCGTCGGCATTTCGTGGGGCACGGGCAAGCGGTGCGTCGCGCATGCGGTGTTCCTTTTTGCCGTGCCGTTGACCGACGCGCAGACGTATGTGTCGGTGCTGTCGGGCTTGTCCAGCCTGATTCAAAACGAACCTGCCCTTGCAGCCCTGATGCGCGCGACACAACCGGAAGAAATGCTCAACGTCCTGAGAACAGTGCGAATGGTTCGTGTTGGGCACAGCCCGGCAAGCGCTGACGGCACGCCGGTTGGACGCGAGACGTGAATCGATGCGCAACAGTTCCAACAACCTTATTCGCCGTGAGGATGACGTCGTGCGACTGTGCCTCTTGCCGGCGGTCGATTTCTCCGACCTCGCCTCATTGTTTAACGAGCTAGACCGTCGTAAGCAGTATCGAGTCTGCCTTGATGTCAGTGACGTTGCGCGCTGGGGCACGGTGGAATTTCGCGTGCTGGGCAGCTTCGCGGAATCGTTCAAACTGCACGGCGGTTTTGTGCGACTGGAAAACGCGGGTGCCAACATGGCGGCGTTGGTCCGCAGCTTTGGTTGCGACAAACTGTTGTCTGACCTGTCGGCACAAACTGCTTCTCCTTGATGGCTGCCGATTCAAGAACGCAATGGATCAATTGAAGATCATTCAGGAAATCATCACGCTCTGCGTGTTCGCAGGGTTTGCTCTCCTCTATCGTGGCGGGCGTCTTCGGTGGAATCATGTGGCCGCGTTTCTCTGCATCGCGGTGGCCGTGGCGTTCACTTTCCCGCCGCAGAATCAATGAGGGAGGCATAGTCATGCGGCGGCGATTCAAAGAACACAGCGCAAAGCTCGTCGTCATCAAGGATACGCCGCAGTCCATCGCCCTCGGCGCAGCGATTGGAATCTTTCTCGGCTTCACGCCGCTGTTTGGACTGAAGACGCTGCTGGCGTTCCTGCTGGCCGCTCTATTTCGCGTGAACAAAATTGCGGCGGTCGTGACCGTGAGCTTGCACGACGTGTTGTTCCTACTCTGGCCAGTGGTGTATCGCGTTGAATTCGACCTCGGCTACTGGCTGTTGCACGAGCCGCACCAGTGGCCGCCGCGCCTAGACCTCCACCGCATGGATTACCGGGTGTGGTTTCATTGGAAGCACTTCGCCGCCGTCGGCGGCCCGACGTTGCTTGGCTCTGTCATTTTGGGCGTGCCGGCAAGTGTAGTGGTATATTCGTTGCTGAAGCGGATGCTGGTGCGAAGGCAGCAGCGACATGCCGAAGCGAATGCGCTTGTCCAAGCCCACCTCAATAAGTAACCACGTCAACAATATTCGATGGTCGAAATCTCAAGTCCCGTTCGCCAAAGACTAATTTTCCACTGGCCATGACAATCTCGCCCGTCTCATCCACAAACACGTCATAAATCGTTCGACCATCCTTCAGAACCAGCTTCACACGCACCGGACGACAAGAGAGCTTGCAGAGTTGGCTGGCCTTGGCCAACAGGTTGTCGGGAATGCGAGGTTTCATTTTGGTGCATTTCCAAATCGAGCCTGCGCAGTCCATTGGGCTAATGCTGTCCCGGCCGCCAATCGGAACTTGCCTCCAGATCCGGGCAATGCTGTTCCAGCAGCAATCGTCGCGTTGTATGCAGCCGCTGCATCATGACTTCTGCCACCCGCTTGAACATCTCGTAGCCGAGTTCATGGTCTTTCTCGCACAGCTCCCGGAGGCGGGTGCCATAGAAAAAGATCGCTTCCGTCGGTTCCAGCGCGCGGGCGCGCAGGTGCCAGATGTAAGGCGAAAAGATCCACGACCAGCCGAGCAGTTCGGCATCCCCGACAGTTTGCAGCAACACAACTCGTCCGTGGCCATCCGATGCCTCCAGCACAACCTTGCCAGCCACGATGAGATAAAGCCGATTTGCAATGTCCCCTTCGCGGAAGATTAACTCGTCCGACTCGAACCAGGTCTGCCTGGCACTCTCGGCCAGTGTCCGCAGGTGCCCGGCACGCCAGTCTTTGAAAAAGGGCTGATCGGCGACGAGGTCGTACACCGTTTTCACTGTTCGTCTCGCGGGTGGTGAACCGAGTGATGCCTTCATTTTCATGGCCATGTAATACGCTCGCCGACGGCTCGACGCCGGGCCGGGATGGTTGGAGCCGAATCTCCCGGCCCTTTGGTGTCCTCCTGAATCGTCAGTGACGGCTGCCATGAGTGGCTATACTTCCACCACGGCGTTGCGACCGCCGTATGGATTGGGCACATAAGCCTTGGCATTTGGCGGGTCCACCCATTCGCCGTTCACCACGAAACGGTACTCGTAGCGGCCGGGTGCCAGCAGCACGTCCTTGAACCACTTGGTGCCACCGATGAAAGCTAGACGTGTGGCTCTGGGCTTCCAGTCGTTGAATGTACCGGCCACGGAGACACGCCGGGCTTCGGGGATATCCAGTTCAAAACGCACCATGCGCTGGGCGGCCTGAGTCTGCGCGGACTGAGGTTTGCTTTCCGCAGGTTTCGCGTGCGGGGCCGTTTTGGGCGGGCTGCCTGAAAATGGCGGCGGGGTTGATGTTGGTGGTTTCGTGGTTTGCGTTGCGGGTCTGTTCGGCAGGTTCATAGTTTTGTGTTTGGTTACAGATGTTGGTTATGAAGCCGTGAGCATGGCTGGAATGTAGAGAGACGTGCTGTGGAACATTCGATTAGTAGGACGGAGTTGTAGCGGCCAAATGGGTTGGACACGCGACCGAGTGCCTTGGGGTCGGGAATCCACTGGCCGTCCACGACGAAGAGGTATTCATAACGCCCGGCAGGCAGCCAAATTTCTTTCGCCCATTTGAGATCGTGCAGACGCATCATCGGTGTAGCAGACGGGTTCCAGTCATTAAACGAACCCGCCAGAAAAATTGTTCGGGCTTCGGGCGCGACGAGTTCAAAACTCACCCGGCGCGCGGTCGCTGGTGCTTTGACTGGCTCCGCAGCCGTGGCGGTCGTGACAGCCTTAGTAGCTGGCAACGGTGGAGGTTCGCCAATTCCCCAGCGAGAGGTCGGCAGACACTGGACTTCTGGCGAGGACACATGCGCCGGCCGCGCCACTTGACCGGCGGGCGCTTCGGTGTTCGATCCCGTGCCTTCGGACGGATGATGGTTCGGCTTAACTCGCGCGTCTGGCGTGAGTTTTATCTTTGGCAATTTCATAAAATCATTCTCTCGCGTTCTCACCTGACCTTCAGCATCGTGTTGCGACTGGTGACAATCGTACTTAAAAGCGATTCGGGCGACAGGCGCCAAGGGGGTGGGGATGGGGAATCCCGCTGAAGAAACGCTCCGCCACCCGAATCAAAGGTTGCGCAGCGAGTGGCATCTCGACACCGCCCGCCGCGAATGATCAGCGCGACACCCGGCTACCCTGGCTTAATGACTGCGCCCGCTACGCGGTTTGCGAACCTTGCCAGAGGCAGGCGGCACCGTTTGCTGCTGCTGCGGCTTTTGGGCTTGCGTTGCCGCTGGCGGACTCGCCGGTGCCGCCGAGGCGGCTGGCGCCAATAGTTTTGGAGTTGCGCCAGTGTCAGCCGCTGGGCGCTGTGGTGCGTTCACAGCCGCAGGAGGTGATGTCGCCGGCTTTAGGGTTGGCGTTGTTTGTGGGGCAGGCGTCGTAACAGTAGTTTGATTGTTCATAAACTTTTTTGTCGTTTTGAAATTGGCTCGTTAATTTGGCCACAGGGGATTCGTCGCATTGCTGATGCCAACACTCATGCCTTGCACAGAACGATTTCCCTCTGAACGAGTTAGCGCCAAAGCATGTTCCCGTGAGTTCTTCAAAGCAGCCTTCGCAGGTCGTTTTGGGCAATTTCTGCACGAACCGGCGGCGGCTTGTGCAACGCATCCCGTTAGTACTGATTTCGCGCGCACTTGGCTGAACTTCCAACCCCGGCTTTTGGCCTGCACAAAGCATTCGAGCCCAATGCAAATTCTGCACAAAGCGGTCTGCGTCATGAAGGCCGGCTGGCCGCACATAGCCAGCCACCGTCGTGCAATGAAATCATCTGCAAGCGGTTACGGTCGGCGTCGAACCTCGTGGCACTAAAGATGCGTTTCAATTGCTCGATGAAGAGTTATGTCCACGACGTGGTGAGGCGGCTGCTGGAATTGCACGCTTTGGAGGAGCGGTTGGCCACGTTCAAAAGGAGTCGCAAGAACATCAGCGACGTGAAGGCGTTGATTGATCCACTGCGGGCTAACATCTCCTTGCCCGTGCTGATTGACCACGACCGCTTGCGCGCCCGCGGCAAACGCAGCGTGGCCGAAGTGCGACACGGTGTTTGTTCCGGTTGTCACCTTGGGCTGGCCGTCGGCAACGTGAATGCACTGAAAACGAACGTGCTGCGCCGCTGCGGTAATTGTGGGAGGTATCTTTATTTCGTGGAAGAGGAGAGCGAGCCAGCACCTCCGCCGGTACCCGCGAAGACGCATCACAAAATCCGCAAAAAGTCACCCGCCACACACGGCGCCAAGTAAGATGAGTATTCAGAAACCCATCACGCTGGCGGACTACACCAAACCCGAGCTTATCATTCCGCAACTCACGACACGGGCAACCACCTCCGCAATGGAGGAACTGACCGAGGCGCTGCACTGCCAAGACGGCAGCGTGCCGCACCCGCACCTGTTGTTTTCCAGTCTGGCCGCGCTGAACCGGGAGTTGCTCACCAGCACGGTGCTCGACTTGGGCGCGGCCTTCCCCGAAGTGCGCGTCGCGGCGCTGTTCCGGCCCCGCTTCGCGCTCGGCCGGTCCAGCGAACCGCTTCCCTGGCTTGCGCCTGCCTTTCAGCCTATCGACCTGGTGTTTCTGACACTCGAACCGCTTAAGGCCGACGCGGAAGTCGGGCGACTCGTCGGTACGTTGCAGGATTTGGGAAGGAATCGCTTGCGGTTGGATGATCTGCGCCGTGCAGCGACAGCCGAAGAAATGCTCGTCGTGCTCGCACAAATCCCTCTTGTCCCTCTTGTTGGCGTGAGCGAACTGGTGCGTGTCCCGCCGATAATTGCCGCGCCCCACGCCAATCCGGCCCCAACTACGATAAGCTCCCGAAGATGGCGGCGCTGAATGCGGCCCGGCTCGCCGCGTCCACCCAACCCCGAGACCAGTTTACCCCTTCGCCGCGGCTTGGCCACGATGACGCAACTTCGGCGAATGACACCGGCGTTTCTTTACCGCGCCGTTGCATCGCATCGCGCGTTTGGTCACGGGCAAAGGATCTGGAAAATGCGAGAGCAACTCTCGGCGTTTGGCTGGGGACGAACTGCGATAGGTTGAGACCAGCACAGCCATTGCGAACACTTCAGGACATTCGAGCAGTTCCGGCTCGGTTTCCTTCATCTGATCGTAGGTTGCGAGCACTGAGTCCGGCAGGCATCCATGCACGAGGCCTTTGAAAAAGCGGGCCGCAGCCTTCTCGCCGTCAGTAAGATAAGGGTTCTGTTTTGCGCGCTCGCAGCAGCGTCGCATTTCGACGAGGCGAGTAAGGAGGTTAAGCATAGTTTTCATAAAGCGGGCGGTGTACTCACAGCGATAAAGACAGCCAGGCAGGTCAATCATGTTTTGGATAACACTGGTGCGGTCCTGGCCGGGTCCGTTGCAGTAGGATAAACGTCTTCAAAATGGGTGTAAAAAAGGCGCTGAACGGCGGTCAGCGCCTGCGCGGCATCCTCACCGGTCATGATGAACGTCACCTTCGTTTGATAGCTGGCAGCCAGCACCATGAGGCTCATGATGCTATGCCCGCTGGCCAGTGCACCTTTGGCTTCGACATCCACACGGCAATGGAATGGCCGCAACGTTTTGACCAGCAATGCACAGGGCCGGGCGTGCAATCCGTTTTCGAGGTTTACAGCAAAGGTTTGATACAAGGTCGGGACATTTGTCGCGCCGTCCTCGGCCTGGTTTCTTTTTTGAGATCGAATGATTTTTGTGTGCATATCACGAAACGTAGTCGGGTGCTTGGCTTTGAGCATACAGCAACCGTCCGCAGTGTTCGCATTGAAGGAGACGTTGCGGGCTTGCGGTTTGGCAGTGCAATCCATGCGAAATCTTTTGATGACAACCTTGGCAAACCCCATTCACCAAGGCAGTAAGCGGGTCGGCATACTGGCGCGCAAGTTTGTCGTGGAGAGAAAGGACTTTGCCCGGCACTTGACGCCGCAGTTCCTGGATCTTTTCGCCCAGCCCTTCCAAGCCCATCACCTGAATTCGTGGCCCAGCCAGGTGGAGGCCTTTCTTCAAGAGCACCAAGCCTTCGAGTTGAAGAAGCAGTTCCAAAGTCTTGTTCATGGCCAGCCAATGATAGGTTCACACGAGTCAGTGTTAGGCAGAGGCTTCGCCGATGAGACTCCATGAACGGAGTTCGGCAGCATCAGTTTAGCCTGCTCCCGGAGCGACGGCTGTACGCCCTTGGGCCAGCCGAAGGTGACTAACGCCTCGACTCGCTCCAGGGTGATGAGTTTGGCCGTGATTGGATGCATAACTTCACTTCTTCGTCCTTGGGCTCGCAGCTTTTGTCTGCTCCAATTGCCCGAAGGCCTCCAGCGCCGCCGCCACATCAGGTTGGAGGTCCCTCTTCTTGTCGAACCCTTCCAACTCGGCGATGTGGCGCACCGAGGGCGACAGACCTCCCAGCTTCAATTGGCCCCCAAACCGCTGAAATTCTTGCGCGTAGACGAGCAACCGGGCCAGACTCATCGCGGTGGTAGAGGAAAGAGTGGCCAGGTCAAGAACCGCTCGGCGATGTCCCTGCTCCAGCAAATGCGCCAACTCCGTATCCACGCGGCAAACCTCGTCGCTGCCCATGTGGCCAGCGATGGACACGACCTGCACGTCGCCTTGGTTAATTCGTTGAAGGGTGAACCCAATTATTTGCGCGCACGGTGACATAGCACCTTCAGTCAAGCACCGGCGATGCCATGAACGTCACCCAACTTCTAATGCCGCTTCCAGCAAAGGCTTGCGCGCTTGTGGGCAAGCAAAAATCGGAGTTTGAACTGCGGGAATGATTCGCTGGTGCAAGAATTGCACGAGATGGCCGTTACCCGTGCAAGCCAGCGTCAGCGCGAGTCAATGCGGAGAAACAACCACAGCCCGGCAAAAAGAAAACGTTTTCAAAGCTGACTCGAACCGAAGCAGCGACTCCACTCATGATTTCTCGCTGCCCGACTCGCCGGCCTCCGGCGACTCCTTCAACAAGTCATATTGCTTAAGCTTGTATTGCAGCGTGCGCCGGCTGATGCCCAGCACCTTGGCGGCTTCATCGCGGTTGCTCGTGACGTGAGTGAGGGTTTGACGGATGAGCAGTTTTTCCACTTCGGCCAGTGACATGCCTGGACGCACGGCAAAGGTGGTCGCGCTTTGGTCGTGTGCGCGCAGGAAATCCGGCAGGTCGGCCACTTCGATGGTCGAACTGCGGTGCGTGATGACCAGCCGCTCAATCATGTTGCGCAATTGCCGCACGTTGCCCGGCCACGGAAACCGCTGGCAAAGCTGCATCGCTTCCGCCGACATTTTCTTGCGCCGCCGCTTGTGCTTGGCCACGAAGTGTTCGAGGGAATCCTCAATCAACACCGGGATGTCCTCCGCGCGCGCGCGCAGCGGCGGGATTTGAATGGGCAGGATTTGCAGGCGGTAGAACAGGTCTTCACGAAATTTCCCGGCCGTCACCGTCTCCTGAAGATGCTTGTTCGTGGCGGCGATGACGCGCACGTTCACGCGCACCAGGTTCGTGCCGCCCACCATCCGAAACGCGCCGTCCTCCAGCACGCGCAACAAATCGCCCTGGCCTTTGGGCGAGAGGTCGCCGATTTCGTCAAGAAAGAGCGTGCCGCCATCGGCGAGTTGAAAACGCCCCGGCTTGTTCGCCACCGCGCCGGTGAACGCGCCTTTGACGTGACCGAACAACTCCGCTTCCAGCAATTGCTCCGGCAGTGCGGCGCAGTTCACGGAGATGAACGGCCGGTCGCCACGCCGGCTTTTCAAGTGAATCGAGCGCGCGACCAGTTCCTTGCCCGTGCCGCTCTCGCCTTCAATGAGCACGGTGACGTCGCTTTGCGCCACTTCGTCAATTGAGCGCACGATGGCATGAACGCTTTCACTCACGCCGAGCAACGGGCTGGGTTCGGACCGCTTTTGCAGCCGCAGCCGCAACTCGTTGTTCTCGGCGATGACAGCCTGAAACTCCAGCGCCTTCGTCACCAGCGCCCGCAGGCGCTGCATGTCCAGCGGCTTGGACAAATAATCGTAAGCGCCTTCTTTCATGGCTTGCACGGCGCTTTCCACCGTGCCGAAAGCGGTCATCAGAATGAACAGTGTGTCGCGGCTTTTCTCCTTCGCTTCCTTGAGCAATTGCAGCCCGCTCATCCCCGGCATTTTCATGTCGGTGAGCACAAGGTTATACAGCCGCTCGCTGATCAGCTTCAAAGCTGCGGGCGCGTCGTTGGCCGCGTCCACCGCGTAGCCTTCGCGCTTGAGCGCCTCTTGCACGCCGGCGCAAAGACCGCGCTCGTCGTCCACCACCAGAATGTTGATTTTCGATTTATCCATGAACGGCTTCTTTCATCCGCAACGGCAAATGCACGGTAAAGACCGCGCCGCTGTCCAGCGCATTGGCCACAAAGACCGTGCCGCCGTGGGCGGTGATGATTTGCTGAACAATCCATAGCCCCAGGCCGCTGCCTTCGGCCTTGGTCGTGAAGAACGGCTCAAAGATGGCCGACTGCTTCTCCAACGGAATCCCAGGACCAGTGTCGTAAATCTCGATGGCCAGCAGTTCGTTCTCCGCGTCAGTGTGCACGCTCACTTCCACTCGACCGCTGCCTTCCACCGCCTGAATCCCGTTGATCACCAAATTCACAAGCGCCTGCGTGAGTTGGACCGGGTCAGCGGTCAGCGGCGGCACGGGTTCAGTCACTTTCATCACAATCTCGATGCCGCGCGCGGCGGCTTCCGGACGGAGCAATTCGCACACGTGATGGACCACTTTGGCCACTTCGACTTCCTGTAAGTCGAGCGACGACGGCCCAGCCAGACTGAGGAAATGTTTCACGATATTCTCCAGGCGATGCAACTCGCCGTGAATGATTTCAAACCGGCCCGCGGCCTTTTCCCTCACTCGGGAAGGCGCTTGCGCCAAGTCCTCCTCAAGCAATTGCACATGAATGTCCAGCGAACTGAGCGGATTGCGAATCTCGTGCGCGAGGCGCGCGAGCAGGCGTGACAGCAAAAGCTGTTTCTCCTGCGCTGCCAGCTTGCTCACATCTTGACCAAGCGCCGTTGCCAGAATCTTTTCCATTCGCGACACGAAGAATGCCAGATATGGGGAGACGAATCCAGACCCCTTCGTGAACAGCGCCTCATAGTGGCGATCCGACAACTCGCGAATCTCCGGCGGATAAATTAAATCGAAACGATCGTCTTCGAGCGCGCAAATGTATTCCAAAAGGTTCATGGCTTCATCATTCTCAACAAGATAAACAGCCGCCTCCAAACGGGTTCCCAGCCGCAACGGATGCTGAAATTGCCGGCGCTGCTTTTTTAAGCGGAAGAACAACCTGCCTGACGGAGGGGAGAGGGTGACGCTTTCGACTGTGCCGTTGGTTTGCAACGCACCGCCAAAATAACCAGAGTGCCGGGCAAATGTCGAATTGGCTTGCCGTTGACTTTAACTCTCCCAAAATAGGGGACGTTCAAAACGTGCGGATTGGTTGACAAACTGAAGCCAATGTAGCTCAGTGGTAGAGCAACGGTTTCGTAAACCGTCGGTCGTCGGTTCAATCCCGACCATTGGCTCCATTTTCGCAACACCGCTCGACAAAATTCCCCGCGCGCGGCATCCTGCCGGCGATGGCCTTTGAATCGGATTCACCGCTCGACTCGTTGTGGAAGGGATACAGCCGGGCGTTTCAGGACTGGGACGACCTCACGCTCGGTCGCTGGCTGGCGCAAACGCTCGGCCAGCTCGAAGGCCGGGCGTGGCGGCTCTCGCACCCGCTCATCGGCGCGTACCGGCTGGCGGCGCAGCTCGCGCACGACCGGCAGGTCTGGCTCAAGCGGCTGGCCACGCCGCCGGCGGCTTATGCGGAATCGCCGTGCTGCCGCGCCCCGTTTTTGCCGCTGCTCACGCGTGATGTGCGCGAGTCGGGTTTGATCTGCCAGCATTGCAACGAAGCGCTCGTGCCGTTCGATGAAATTCCCGCCGAACTTCGCGCCGAACTCGATTTATGGGCGCAACAATATGAACCCGTCCACGCCGTCGCGCATTGGGACGACCGTCAGCGCCGTCGCGCGAGTGATTACGACCGCGCCTATGAAAACGCCGCGGAAGAAGCCGAGCGTTTGCTCGCGCGCGCGGGCCGCGAACTCGCGCCGAAGCTGCTGAATATTTATCCCGCCGTCATTTGGGAGGATCAGGACGAATGCCTCGAAGTGCGGCCGGAGGACGTGCAACTTTGACTCCAGTTAAAATCCAATTATGAAATGGTTGTTCAAATGGCTTTTCCGGCTGTTCCTCCTGGCGGTCGTGTCGATTGTCATTTTGCTGCTGTTGCTCAATTCGATTCTCCGGGTCTGGGTCGAACATCGAATCCGCGCCCAGACCGGCATGGCCGCGGAGATTGGAAGATTTTCGCTCAGCCTCACCGAGCCGACGGTGACGATTCAGAATCTAAAACTCTACAACCCGCCGAGTTTTGGCGGCACGCTGTTTCTTGACATCCCGGAAATTCACGTGGAATACGACCCGCTCGCGTTGTCGAAACGCCAGTTCCACATCACGCTCCTGCGTTTCAACCTCGGTGAACTCAACATCGTGAAAAACGAGGCCGGCCGGACCAACATTTTCTCCATGGCCACCGCGGTGGCAAAAAAAACCGGCGGCGGCAGCGCAACTGAGTTCGCCAGGCAAACCGGCCTTGAATTCACGGGCATTGACGTGCTGAACGTCTCGGTCGGCACGGCCAAATTCATCGACCTGAAAGACCAGCGCCAAAACCGCGAGCAAAAAATCGGCATCGAAAACTGCGTGATCAAAAATGTGAAGTCGCGGACCGACCTGGCTGGTTTGGGCGTGCTCATCACCTTGCGCGGCAGCGATTTTTTCAAATCACTGGTCGATCCGAAAAATACCGGATCCGAATATTCAATCCTCGATTTTTTCAAAATGATTGGGAAGTAAAAATGCCCGTCACTTTCGCCTTTTTCAGCGTACCGATTTGGTCTTAACTTCGTTGCGTGCATCGTGAATCCATCAAAACCGCCGCCCGCATCGTCGTGAAACTCGGCACGGGCGTGCTCACCGACAGCCGCAAACAACCCGACCCGGCGCAATTGGAACAACTCGTCGCGCAGGTCGCCGCATTGAGAAAATCCGGCAAGGAAATCGTGCTCGTCACCTCCGGCGCCGTCGGCGCGGGCATGGGCGCGCTGGGTTATGCCAAACGTCCGGCCGAACTCGCCGAATTGCAGGCGTGCGCCGCCGTCGGCCAGTCGCGCCTCATGGCGATGTATGCCGAACTTTTCGCGCGGCACAATTTGCACGTCGCGCAGGTTTTGCTCACGCATGACGATCTCGAACATCACGAACGCCATCTCAACGCGCGCAACACGCTCGTCACGCTGCTCGGGCGTGGCGTCGTGCCCATCATCAACGAAAACGACGCCGTGTCGTTCACCGAAATCAAATTCGGCGACAACGACAAACTGTCCGCACTGGTAGCGTCGCTGTTGCCCGCCGATTTGCTCGTCATTTTGACGACCGTGGACGGCGTGATTGAAAATTTCAGCAAGGCAAATCCCAAAACGATTTCCGTCATCGAAAAAATTGATTCGACGATTGAAAAACTCGCCGGCGGCACGGATAGCGACACCGCCGTCGGCGGCATGGCGTCGAAAGTGCAGGCGGCCAAGATCGTCGTGCGCTCCGGCATTCCGCTCGTCATTGCGTCGGGCAAAAAGAAAAACGTGCTGATGCGCGTGCTGGCGGGCGACGACGAAGGCACGCTGTTTGTCGCGTCGCCGACGAAGCTGCAGGGCCGAAAGCGCTGGATTGCGTTTTTCCATCATCCCCAGGGCGCGTTGTTCGTGGACGACGGCGCGAAACTGGCCTTGCGTGAAAAGGGCAAGAGCTTGTTGCCGCCCGGCGTGGCGCGTTGCGAGGGCGAGTTTGCCGCCGGCGACGTGGTACGGATTTGCGATTTGAACGGGACCGAATTTGCGCGCGGCATTGCAAAATTCAGCGCCGCTGAGGTGCGCGGCAGGAAACTGGCGCGGGTTGAAGTGGTGCATCGCGACGACCTGGTGATTTTGTAATCGGGGAAACATCGAACAACGAACATCCAACATCGAACTCTGAATCCTTCCGTCAACCACTGATCACATTCGATGTTCGGTGTTCGGCGTTGGATGTTCGATGTTTTACAAAAATGAAACGCAAAGCTGCAATTGACGATTTATTAAAAGTCATGGCCCGGCTGCGCTCGCCGACGGGCTGTCCGTGGGACCGCGAGCAGAATCATCGGACGCTGCGTCGCCATGCCATTGAGGAAGTCTATGAATTGATTGACGCCATCGAAGCTGGCGACGACCATGAAATGGCGGAGGAACTCGGCGATTTGCTGCTGCAAATTGTCTTCCACTGCCAGTTGGCGAAGGAACGCGGCGCGTTTGATTTCGAGAAGGTCTGCCGGATGATTGTGGAGAAGCTGGTGCGCCGGCATCCGCACGTTTTCGGCACGACGAAAGTCAAAGACGTGGACGAAGTCTGGGCGAACTGGGAAAAAATCAAAAAAGCGGAAAAGCACGGCACCAAACACGCCCGTCATTCCGCCCTCGACGGCATTCCGAAACATCTGCCCGCACTGCTCCGCGCCGAGAAGCTGGTGAAAAAGGCGCGCAAAGCAGGTTTGACCGAATCTCCGGCAGGGCGGCGCCCGCTCGCGATTTATCGGAGCTGCCGCGCAGCCCAAACTTCTTCGCAAAAAAAACACGGACGCGCAGCAGCGCGTCCCCACCAAAAGAAATTCACCAAAACGGCCTTGGCAAACGAACTTTTTGATTTGGCAGAGCTTGCACAGGCGCATGGTTGGTCGGCGGAAGAGTTGTTAAGCGCTGAAACCAAACGTCGCGAACACCAGTTTCGCAAGCAGGAACGACGGAGTTCACAGGCTTATTGAGGCTCGCGAAAATGAGTAGCGGGGCGCGGGCTTCAGCCCGCTTCACCCTCCGTCGTAACGAGATGCTGAAAATGTCCGACCCCCGCTTTCATTTTGCGCGTCGAAGCGGCGTGAACGCCGCGCCCCGTGTCCAGCGCAGGCTTGTTACCCACTTGCGCGAGATTCAATAGGCTCGCACTGGCTGCTTCTTTTTCCCGGCTTCCGGACGATATTCCAAAATGTCGGCGGGCTGGCATTCGAGATGGGCGCAAATGGCTTCCAGCGTGGAGAAACGAATGGCCCTGGCCTTGCCGGTTTTGAGGATGGAAAGATTTTGCGGCGTGATGTCCACAGCCTCGGCCAGATCGTTCAGCCGCATTTTGCGCTGCGCGAGAACCACGTCGAGATTGACAATGATGGGCATAAACTTAAACGGTCAATTCTTGTTCCTCCTGAATTTTGCGGCCTTCGTCCATGATCCACGCGACAATGTAAATTGCTCCGCCAACGACAATCCAGGGAGAAGCAATTCCTTCCAGCAACACCCACGGAAAAATAATTCCTCCGGCATAGATGACATTCGCAGCGACGGCGAGTATGCCGTAACCCGCCAGATAACTTCCCAGTTTTTTCATTTCCGAAACATTTGCCCCGGAAAAAATCACTCCTCTTTCATACAAGCACAGCAAACGATAAAAAGAAATGACGCCAAGAAGATAAACAACCACTCCAGTCGCGCTAAGCAAATACATCGGCATGGGGATGTCCGACGCACTGGCATAGGGATGGTTGAATATTGAAACCATGCCGGTCGCCAAGTGGATGCCTTTGAGGTTGAAAGCTAGAACGCACAGCGGCGCAACAAAGTAAAAGAGAACGCATACTTTCAGAATGCGGCTGATTTTTTGGATTCGATTTAAGCGAGGACTTGCCTTTGGAGAAATTTCATTCGCACTCATGGCGCAATGAATACACCCATCAATTCCGTCAGTCAAGCATTTTTTAATGATAAACAATAAATACTTGGCTTTTAACAAGTTTAGCAGAAAAAAGCGGCGGAGGGCCGCCGCACTCCAAAACGCTGGCGCGCTTGGCCGCGACCACGGTATTCGCGAAGCGTCTTGGACTGCGCCAGTCCTCTGGCGCTTTTGACGCGCAGAAGCTGCCCGGCAGTTTGAATCGCACTTCGCGGTGGTGACGCAATTTGCCATTTCGATGGGGCGAGCGTCCTCGCGAGCCGGCCTCGGCGCGGCGAAGCGAAGCGGAGACGGCTCGTCAGTAGCCCCGCCCCACCAAAATGAGTCACTACCTGCTGCCAGCGTCACTTGCTTTGTTTTGCCGGGCGGCTTAGGCTGAAAACGCCGTGAAACAACCGTTCATCAACGTCGAGGAAAAGATTGACCGCTTCGTCGGGTGTCGCACCAAAACGCCGGACGCACTTTCAACCGCGACCAGCAACAAGGCCAATGCCATCGCGTGGCGAAAAGCGTTTGGTGGGGCGCGCATCCCGCGCGGCGTGTATCGTTTCAAAACCCACGAGGAAGCGGACCAATGGTTATGCCAGATGATCGCCCGGCCCAGGAACTAGAATCGCGCGAGCCAACGGTTGAAGATTTGCGGGACTTGTGCCGTGAACTGAACCAGCGCGGCGCAAAATATGTGGTCATCGGCGGATTCGCCATGCGCGCCGCCAACTATAATCGCACGACGATGGGTGTGGATTTGATGGTCGCCGCCGATGCGGAAAATGAAGCAAAAGTTTTTGCCGCACTGGCCACTTTGCCGGACAATGCCGTGCGTGAACTTCAACCGGGAGAACTTCAAAAACATAATATCATCCGCATTGGCGACGAAATCCTGGTGGACTTGTTGCGGTCGGCGGGTGGAATTGAATACGCCGAAGCCGCCAAAGATGTTGTCGTGAGGGAAGTGGACGGCGTGCCGATTCCTTTTGCCTCGCCGCGTTTGCTTTGGCGCATGAAGGCCGTCACGCATCGCGAAAAAGACACTGATGATTTGCTTTTTCTTCGTGAATGGTTCGCCGGACGCGGGGAACAGCCACCGCACGTTTAAGCCGCTTGTCTTTTCCCCAAGCCATTTTCCCAGAATTCAGGCGTTGACAGTCCGGCGCGGTTCTGGCTTAATTCCCGACCCTTTGCGGGTCAATTTATGTACGCCGTTCTAGAAACAGGTGGCAAACAATATCGTGTGGTCGCGGGCGACACGCTGGAAATCGAGCGTCTGGCCGTCGAGGCCGGGCAGCCGTTCACTTTTGAGCGCGTGTTGCTGGTCAATCGCGATGGCAAGGTCGCGGTCGGCGCGCCCATGGTCAGCGGCGCCAGCGTGCTGGCCGACGTGGTGGCGCACAAGCGCGGCGAGAAAAAACTCACTTTCAAGATGAAACGCCGCAAGGGCTATCACAAAACCATCGGGCATCGTCAGGAATTGACGGTGGTGAAAATCAAAGAGATCAAAGGCTGATTTTATGGCACATAAGAAAGGTCAAGGCAGCGTCCGCAATGGCCGCGACAGCGTCAGCAAACGGCTCGGCGTGAAAACGTTTGGCGGCGAATCGGTCACCGCCGGCAGCATCATTGTCCGGCAGCGCGGCACGAAGTTTGTCGCGGGTGAAAACGTCGGCACGGGCCGCGACTGGACGCTCTTCGCGCTCGTGGACGGCAAAATCGCCTTCGACAAGAACAGCCGGCGTGTGAATGTGAAGGCCGAACCCGCCGCAAAAAATTAATTTGCCCGAACCAATTTCAGGGCGGGGCTTCGGCCTCGCCTTTTTTGTTTAAATTTAAGGAACGTAGCAGCCGAGGTAACGAGGCTCTAAAACGATTTGGGTTTCAGTTTTTAAAGTGAGCCTCCTTACGTCGGCTGCTACACTTCCAGCACATGTTCATAGACGAAATAAAAATTTACGCGAGCGCGGGGCACGGCGGCAAAGGCTGCGTGGCCTTTCATCGCGAAGCTTACATCGCCAAGGGCGGCCCCAGCGGCGGCAACGGCGGGCGCGGCGGCAGTGTGATTTTGCAGGCCGACCACGATCTCAACAACCTCATCGCCCAGTATTATCAGTCACGCCTCATCGCCGAGGTCGGCGAGCCGGGCCTGGGCAAGGGCATGGACGGCCATGCGGGCAAGGACCTCGTCATCAAGGTTCCCTGCGGCACGCTGGTTTGGCGGTTGCCGTCGGTGGCCAAAACGGGGGGGAATTCCGAGGACGAGGACGAGAACGAGGACGAAAAGCCAACTTTCAAAACCAGCGCAAGCAAACGACCGTTGTTTCGGCGCGCGGGCAGCGAGTTGGCACAGGAAGTTGATTTGAGCAAGGTAGGTGCGGGTGAAGCTTCCGCCGGGTCATCACCCAAAGGCGAACTGGTCGCCGATCTCACTGAAAACGGACAACAATTCGTGCTTTGCAAGGGCGGCCGCGGCGGATTGGGCAACCGGAACTTTGCGACGGCGGCGCGCCAGACACCGCGTTTCGCGCAACCAGGCGAGCCGGGCGAGGAAGGCGATTATCTTTTGGAACTGCGCATCATGGCCGAAGTCGGGCTGGTCGGCTATCCGAACGCGGGCAAGTCCACGCTGCTCACGGCCATTTCCAAGGCGCGACCGAAAGTCGCGCCGTATCCGTTCACCACGCTGCACCCGCAGATCGGCATCGTCGAGTATGCCGACTGGCACCGGCTCACGGTTTGCGACGTGCCGGGTTTGATCGAAGGTGCGCACAAAAACGTCGGTCTCGGCCACGAGTTTCTGCGCCACATTGAGCGCTGCAAAATTCTGGTGCTGCTGCTCGACATGGCGGGCACGGACAACCGTGCGCCGTGGGACGATTACAAACAATTGCTCAGCGAACTGGAACTTTACGATCCAACGCTGCTCGAAAAGCCCCGTCTCGTCGTGGCGAATAAAATGGATGAGATAGTCGCCGAAGAAAACCTAAAGCAGTTCAAAAAGAAAATCCGCAAAGTTTCGTTGCTGCCCATCTCCGCCGCGTTTGACCAGGGCGTCGAGGAATTCAAGAAAACCATCCGCGAGGCGGTGGCCGAGGCGACGAAAGATTGAATTTGGTAGGGCGGCGTTGCCGCGCCGCCCAAATTTCAAGGCAGAGCAGCAGCTCTGCCCTACCACAAAATTCAACCGCGCTCAAAAAACCGCATCAGGCTGTCGCCATGCTTGAGCAATTTCACTTCTTTCCAGGGTGCAACCATTTCCAGCGTATCGCGCTTCGTGTGACCGAGAACAAACCGGCCGCCGGGCGCGAGCAGCTTCGGCAAATGGGGGTCGTCGAGGAGTTGCTGCGCAAATGAAGTTGAACGGCGGCCGATGTTTTTTTCTCCGTAAGGCGGATCAGCCAGAATCAAATCAAATTGCCGCCCGCTTTCGGCGAATTGCGCCAGCACGGTGAACACGTCCTGCACGCGCACTTCAAGCGCAGGATCAAGGCTGGCGGTGCGGGCATTGGCGCGGATGAATTCCGCGTGTTTGTATGACTTCTCGATGCACATCGCCGACGCTGCGCCGCGACTCAGGCAATCCAGGCTCAACGCGCCCGAGCCGGCAAAAAGTTCCAGCACGCGCGCGCCGACAACCCGCGCGCCAAGGCTGTTGAAGACCGCTTGCTTGACGAGGTCGGGCGTGGGACGCACGGCCAGACCTTTCGGCGTTTTCAAAATCCGCCGTGCTGCGTTGCCGCCGGTGATGCGCATTTCAATTTTCGGAGGGACGAGTTACACGAGTCCCATTCTAAAATTTTTGAAGTTTGGGTTTCGTGTAACTCGCCCCTCCGATCTTAATCACTTAAAAATTTCGGCCAGGAATTGTTTCATGGCTTCCCACGAGCGCTGGTCCGCCTTTTCGTTGTAAGCCGCGCCCTTGGAATTGTCGTTGCCCGCATTCGGTTGGGTAAAGGAATGGACCGCGCCGCCGTATTTGATGAGCTGCCAGTCCACTTTCGCATCGCGCATCTCACTCTCGAATGCGGCCAGATCCTGCGGCTTCTCAAACGGATCATCCGCGCCATGACAAACCAGCACCTTGCCTTTGATGTTTTTGCCGTCCGCTGGCGCCGGCGAATCCAATCCGCCGTGGAAACTCACCACACCGGCAACGTCCGCGCCGCTGCGCGCCAGTTCAATCACCGTCGTGCCGCCAAAACAATAGCCAATGGCCGCGATGCGTTTCGAATCAACGAGCGGCTGCTGGCGCAGCGCCTCCAGGCCGGCATTGGCCCGGGCGCGCAAAAGCTGGCGGTCGTTTTTGTATTTGCCCGCCTGGGCGCCGGCTTCCTGCGTGTTTTGCGGGCGGACGCCCTTGCCGTAAATGTCGGCGCAAAACGCGACGTAACCGAGTTGCGCGAGCATTTCCGCACGTTTCTTTTCGTAATCCGTCAACCCCAGCCACTGATGCACGACCAGCACGCCGGGGCGTTTGCCCTGGATGGCGTCGTCATAGGCGACGAATCCTTCGAGCGTCGTGCTGCCCTGTTTATATTCGACGATTTGGGTGTGGATGCCGGCGCGAACCACCCCGGCGCAGGCCAGAGCGAGACTAGTTAAGATTAGTTTTTTCATAACGGTACATAAATAAACCGAAAATCTTCCAGACGCCAGCACTTTGCTTTTGTGCCGGCCGGATATCCGGCGCCCCCAAGGTAGGGCGGCGCTGCTGCGCCGCCCAAACTTCCACAAGAACGAGAGCGATGTTCTTGTGTGCGTATCCCCAAAATAGTTCCGCCAGCATCGCTGCACTTGCTGGCGGTGAGATTTGGGCAAACCGGCAGGTTTGCCCAACCATCGTTGGTGGCAGTGTCGAAGTGCCCAGGTCCGATTGCGATTGAGTTTCAGACTTTCCGCGAAGCAAACCTGCGCTATACTCGGCATCATGTTTCAGACGCAGGATTTACACGTCAAAGAGATCGTCCGGTTGCTGACGCCGCGGGAATTGAAGGCGCAGTCGCCGACGACCGACGCCGCCAACGCCACCGTGGCGCGCAGCCGCGAACGGATCATCCGCATTTTGCAGCAGGAAGACCCGCGGTTGCTCGTCGTCATCGGCCCGTGCTCGATTCATGACGAAAAGAGCGCGCTGGATTACGCCGCGCGGCTCAACGTGCTGCGCGAGAAGTTTGCCGGCCGCATGGAAATTGTCATGCGCGTCTATTTTGAAAAGCCGCGCACGATTGTCGGCTGGAAGGGGTTGATCAACGACCCGCACCTCGACAATTCGCAGGACATCGAGACCGGCTTGAAAATCGCGCGGCGGCTGTTGCTGCAAATCACCGGCATGGGTTTGCCGGCGGCGACGGAATTTCTGGACCCCATCGTGCCGCAATACATCGCCGATCTGATCACGTGGGCGGCGATTGGCGCGCGCACGACGGAATCGCAGACGCACCGCGAAATGGCCAGCGGCCTTTCGATGACGGTCGGCTTGAAAAACAACACGGACGGCAGCCTGCAATCGGCGATTGAGGCGATGGGCGCGGCGCGGCATGCGCACAGTTTTCTGGGCATTGACCAGGACGGCGTCACGAGCATCGTCCGCACGTCGGGCAATCCCAACGCGCACATCGTGTTGCGCGGCGGTCGCACGCAGACGAATTACGACGCGGCGAGCATCCGCGCGGCGGCGGAAAAATTGAAATCGGAAAACCTGCCGCCGGTGCTGATGGTGGATTGCAGCCACGCGAATTCCGAAAAGCAGCATGCGCGGCAGGAGGACGTGTGGCATAGCGTGATTCAGCAGCGCGTGGACGGCACACGGTCGCTCATTGGCCTGATGGTTGAGAGCAACATTCACGAAGGCAACCAGGCGATTCCGAAAAATCCGGCGGACTTGCGTTACGGCGTCTCCATCACCGATTCATGCATCGGCTGGGAAACCACCGAGCGGATGTTGCGCTGGGGACATGAAATGCTGGCGAATCTGCCGAAGATTGCTACCGTGACGTGAATAAGCTCTGTTTTTATGAAAATTCAACCGGGAGACACAGTGCTATTGACCGGCGCGTCGGGCGGACTTGGCGTGTTTATCGCTCATGCTTTTGTGGACTTGAAGGTCAAGCAGGCATTGGTGGCTCACCCGGGGGAGAACCTCGAAGAACTCCGAAAGGAGATTGAGAATCAAGGCGGAAAAGCCATCGCCATCACGTGCGATTTGCGCGATGTGGTTCAGCGCCGCCAATTGCTTCAAGACGTCCGAAAGCAACTCGGCCCAATTGACATTCTCGTCAACAACGCGGGCGTGGAATTCGCCTCGGTCTATCACGAACTCAGCGAGGAAAATATTTATGGAATGCTCCGCGTGAATTTGGAAGCGCCCATGATTTTGAGCAAACTGGTTTTGCCGGAGATGCTTGAACGGAAACGCGGCCATATTGTGAACATTTCATCACTGGCGGGCAAAGCCGGGCCGGCTTTTCAGGAACCTTATGCCGCGACAAAGGCCGGCCTCATTGCCTTTACTTTTTCCCTGCGTGCAAGTTACCGACGGGCAGGCGTGAGTGCTTCCGCCATTGTCCCGGGGTTTGTGGAAACGGGCATTTACACCAAGTTGAAGGAAAAATCAGGTTGCTCGGCACCTGCGATGCTGGGCACTTCTGCTCCGGAAACGGTGGCCCGCGCAGTGCTGCGGGCCATCCGTCGGGATCTGCCGGAAGTCATCATCAATCCCTTTCCGGTCCGGCCATTGCTGGCATTGACCGCCATGTTTCCCTCCCTGGGCGAATGGGTCACTGGCAAAACCGGCGGACACGATTTTTTCCGACGGGTAGTGGAGGTGCAAAAGCGCGGCCGGCAGAAGCTTTAAGGGTGCTTGCCAGAATTGACATTGATGGCAAGGGACTTGCTTCTTTCAGGCCACTATTATCCTGTAAACACAGGGCATTTGAACTAATTAATTATGAAAACAAACCGGTGTAAAGCGGCAAAGTTTTTCCCGATAATCATTCTTTGCGGGACAACCTCGACACTTTGGGCGGGAGGATTTCGTCTGCCTGATCAAGATGCTTTTGCCACGGCGCGTGGTGAAGCCTTTGTTGCCACGGCGGACAATCCCTCCGCGATCTATTACAACCCGGCGGGCATCTCGCAGCTTGAAGGCAACAATCTGCGGGCGGGGATTTACGGGATCTATCTCGACCCCAGCTACACGGCTCCGGGAAGCGGACGGACTTTTGACAATGAAAACCTGCTCCATGCCATTCCCCAGTTTTACTACACCTACGGCAAAAAGGATTTCCCCGTGAGCTTTGGCCTGGGAGTTTATTCGCCTTTTGGTCTGGGTTTGAAATGGCCGCAAGATACGGGTTTTCGCACCGTGGGCACGCAAGGTACATTGACTTGCGCCACCATCAACCCCGTGGTGGCGTTCAAACTGTTGCCCCATCTGTCCATCGGCGGCGGCGTGATGGTGAACTATGCAAACATTGACCTGCAGCAGGGACTCACTCCGGTTCCCAACAACGATTTGTTCCGGTTCACGGGCGATGGCTGGGACGTGGGCTATAATCTCGGACTCTTGTGGCAGCCGCAGGAGAAAATCTCCCTTGGCGCCACCTTTCGCAGTGGGAACACGCAACATTTGACCGGCAAAACGCGAAGCGAGTTGAACTTGGTTCAACCCACCACCTACAGTCCGGCCAGCGCCGATTACCCTTTTCCGCTCGAAGCCGTCTTTGGCATCTCCTACCGGCCCACGCCGAAATGGAATCTGGAGTTCAACGCGGATTACACGGATTGGAGCGCGCTGAAAACGGTGACCATCCATCAGACAATGCCGCCTCCGATCGTGCCGATTTCAAACATTCCCGTGACGTTCGACTGGCAATCCAGTTGGTATTACGAATTTGGAGCCACCCGCTATTTTGACAACGGCTGGCATGTGAGTGCCGGTTATATTTTCAATGAGAATTCCGTTTCCGACGCGCATTACACGCCATTGGTGACGGATATGGACAAGCATTTCTTCAGTGTCGGAACCGGATTTAAAGGCAAACAGTTTGATTTCGACATCGCCTACCAGTTTGGTTGCAGCCCCACCCGCACCGTGACGGGCAGCGCGCCCTCGCCGGCCGGGCAAACAGCGGACGGCAACTACAAATTTTTCAGCCAGGCCATCGCGGTGTCGGTTGGATGGCATTTTTGAAAAATCATCCAGGGGGCTGCAGTTTCTTTCCAAAATGACGATGGCAACTGGTGTCCATCGCGCATGGCGAAAAAACAGGACACCCGTCAAGGATTGCTAGACATCAATTCAAACCACTGTGATGGATCGTACATGACAGGCAAGGTTCTTGCCGAAAGCCAATAAACGCTTTGTCTTGGCGTGGAAAATGTTCCATTCTACCCACGAAATGAGCAAGGTTTTTAACGGCAATGGAAATGGAAACGGCGCGAACGGTTTGCTGGAGCAACCCCCAAAAAAGGCCGCCAAACCGCCCGCTGTTGCGCCTTCATCCGATGTCAAGGAAAGCCGGGTGACATTTCAGACGGCGGAAGGCGTGGAGTTGCGCGGCACACCGGTGCGCGTGTCTCGGCACGCAACCGTTTTCGAGCTATACAATCCGAGTGTCACGCCGCGACTTTCCGAGGCGCTCGGCGAGTTCCAAATCATTCTGCAAGGGCGGACGATTTATTCCGGTCGCGCGGTGGTTCGCAGTGTGGTGGACGCGGGAACAAAAATCGTCTGTGAGGCAACGCTCAACGAATCAAGCTGGGCGGATTTGAACCTGGTGCTGGCGGTGGAACGGAAAGGCGGACTGGCGCAGGAATTCAAAACGTTTCTGCAAGAATGGCAAAAGCTTTACAAGGTGTCGCCGGAATTCAAGATCATTATCGCCGACATGCAAACTTTTTTGTGCGACTTGCGGCTGTGGCTGGATCGGGTGGAATTGGGAATTCGGGCTTTGGCCAAGGACGAGCGGGAACAATTCGAACAGAAAACAACCCAAGAAATCGCCCAAACAGTAATCCCGTTGATTAATGTGCTCTTTGAAAAATTCGAATACATCGCCAAAGACATTGAGGGAGAACAAAAGGCCGCTCATGCCCATTATATGCGGCAACACCTTCATCATTTGGTTTTGGCCGCGCCTTTCGCGCATCGCACTTTTGAAAAGCCGCTCGGCTACGCGGGTGATTACGAAATGGTGAGCATGATTACTCGCAACGGTTACGAAGGAAACTCTTTGTTTGCCAAAGTCATTCACAGCTGGTTTGTCAAACAACCGCCGGCGGTGGCACATCGCAATCGAATAAAATATCTCACCGACCACATTGAGTTGGAAGCCTGTCGTGTTGCTCGCGCAGGCGGCACGGCGCGCGTTTTCAACTTTGCCTGCGGCCCGGCTGTTGAAGTGCAGAATTTCCTCCGCTCTTCATTTAGAGAAAATGTGGAATTGACGCTCGCAGATTTCAATAGTGAGACCCTCGAATATGTCCGTAAAGCACTCGGCAAAATTAAAAATCTTTTTCGATTGCGGACGACCGTTCATTTTCAAAAAAAGACCGTTTACCAACTGCTCAAAGAGAATCTCAAATTGTCGGCGGTGGAGAAACCGCAATTTGACTTCGTGTATTGCGCCGGGCTTTTTGACTATTTGCCAGACACCACTTGCAAACAGTTGATGGATATTTTTTATGAATTCGTCGCTCCGGGCGGGCTGTTGGTGGCGACCAATGTCGAGCCATCAAATCCACTGCGTCACGGCATGGAACATTTGCTGGACTGGCATCTGATCTACCGCCGGGAACAGGATTTGCGCGCACTGCGTCCCACTCACGCAATCGATGACTATGTTTCCGTTCGCACAGACGCGACGGGCGTGAATTTATTTATCGAGGTTCGCAAACCAGACAATGGTTAATCACCCAACATTTTCCGACCGCGACTTTGCAGAAGCGTTTGCTGTTCAAGAACGGCAAGACCGGCTCCACACCGGCAAGGTTGCATGTGTGTTGGTGATTTTTCTGATGCCACTCGGAGTTGTACTAGATTATTTTGTCTATCCGAATGCTATGGGCCTCTTTTTAGTCCTGCGCTTGACCTGCTCCGCGTTGGCCGGTGGTTTGTGGTTTCTCCACACAACCCAATTCGGGTACAAGCATTACCAGTTGCTTGGCATTCCAATTGCCATGTTACCGGCCTTTTTCATTGCTTGGATGGTTTACGCAACTGAAGGCCCTGTGTCTCCTTATTATGCCGGTCTAAATTTGATCCTGTTGGCCGTCAGCGTTGTAGTGCGTTGGAACGTGACTGAATCGCTGATTGCCGTGGGAGGGGTGCAGTTGATGTATCTCGCTGCTTGCCTTTTGAAGGGCACACAACAACAGCTCCCAATAATCTTCAATAATTATTATTTTCTAGCCTTAACAGGCATCATCGTCGTCGTGGGCAACCACTATTTTACCCGTCTTCACCTTCGCGAATTCACCTTGCGTTACGAATTGGACAAAACCCGCAAGGCGCTGGAAGCGAGCCTCCAACAACTCAAGGAAAACGAGATGCAGTTGGTGCAAACCGAGAAGCTGGCGTCGCTGGGGCGCATGAGCGCGGGCATCATCCACGAGATCAACAACCCGCTGAACTTCGCCATCACCGGCCTCTTTACCCTGCGCAACAAGGGCCAAAACCTTGTCCCGGAGCAACAGGAGGATTACGCCGAGGTTTTGAACGATGTCGAAGAAGGCGTCAAACGGGTGAAGACCATCGTCTCGGATTTGCAGATGTTTACGCATCCCGAAACCGAGAGCCGGGATCAGGTGGCGGTGGCGGAGGTGGTCGCTTCGGCGCTGCGGTTCCTGAGCAATGAGTGGAAGGACAAAGTACAGATCGACCAGCAGATTGCCGGGCATCAGACGATCTGGGTGAACAAGAACAAATTGATCCACCTGGTCACGAACCTGCTGCAAAACTCGATCGATGCGTTGAAAACGAAGCCGTTCCGGGATGAAAAGCCAACCATCCGGATTGAAGGACGGATTGAGAACGGCAGCAGCATTTTGTCGGTTCGCGACAACGGTCCGGGCATCGCCCCGGCCGATGTGGACAAGATTTTCGACCCTTTTTTTACCACGAAAGACGTGGGCGAAGGAATGGGGCTGGGGTTGAGCATCTGCTACCGCATCGTACAGGAGTCCGGGGGAAGGATTTCGGTGAAAACGGAGCCGGGAAAGTTCTGTGAATTTACGCTGGAATTCCCCGTCAGGACAAATCAGGCGACCAACTGAAAGCCGGACATGGAAGATCTCTACGACTATAAAAAATTCGCCATCCTCTACGTGGATGATGAGGAGAAATCTTTAAAATACTTCACGCGCGCCTTTGAGGATCAGTTTCGGATTTTGACGGCGGCCAATGCCCAGGACGGCTTCAAACTGTTCGAACAGCACGCCGACGAAATCGGCCTGCTGCTGACCGACCAGCGGATGCCCGGGGAAAAAGGCGTCTGGCTTTTGGGGCGGGCGCGGCAATTGCGCCCGCATGTTTTGCGCATGCTGGTCACGGCTTACGCGGACATGGACGCCGCCATCGCCGCCGTCAACAGCGGCGCGATTTACAAATACGTCACCAAACCGTGGGACCCGCCGCAATTCGAACTCACGCTCCGGCAGGGCCTGGAATTTTTCATGGTGCAGACCGAACGCGACCAGTTGCTCCGCGAAAAAATGTCCGTGTTGCGCAACATGATGATCGCCGACCGCATGGTGAGCCTCGGCCTGCTGGCCGCCGGTTTGAGCCATCATATCCGCAACTCGCTCGTCGCGGTAAAAACCTTTCTCGACCTTGCGCCCGGGAAAATGGCCGAGGAAAAAACGGATTTGAACAGCCTGCGCAACCCCGATTTTTGGAAGGAGTATCACCAGGACGCCCAGTCGCAGATTAAAAAAATCAACGGCCTGCTCAAGGACCTTTGGACCGCGTCGGAAAACAATGCCTCGTCGCAATTCGCCGACGAAGTGTTGCTGCACCAGACCGTCAGTGCGGCACTGGCCCGGTTCAAGGACCAATTCGCCGCCCGGCGGATCGAAATTGAAAACAAGATTCCCGATTCGTTGCCCGCGCTGCATGTGGACCAGCCGAAATTTTGCCGGCTGTTTGAATTATTGCTGAAGGACGAACTGGCCATGCTGCCCGCCGGCAGCCGCGTCACCTTTTCGGCGGAATTGCAGAAGGCCGGGGCCAAACCGGAAATCGTCGTTCAAATCAGCGACAACGGGCCGGGCCTGCCGCAGGAAGCATTGCGCGTCATCTTCGATCCGTTTGTCGTGCGCGGCAGCGTGCCGTCCGAATACGGCATTAATCTGATGGCCTGCTTTTTCATCGTCCACCATCACGGCGGCAAAATCGAAGCCAAAAGCCAGCCCGGCCACGGCACGACGTTCACCCTTCGTCTGCCGCTCAAGCCCGAACCCGCCGCCCCGCCGCAAGGCGAGGCGGAATTCCTCCAAAAAGCGCTGTTAAACGAAAGCCTTTGGGAAAAACTGCTCGCCAGCGGATAATTTTCCGGTTTCACGCCATAAAATTCACATCATTGCTTCAAGATTCCATTGACCTTTGGGCTTGAATTGTGGAATATACACCGGCAGAAGTGGCAACTGAGTACCGTCATCATTTCTTGGAAGTGCGATGAAAACCATTTTGGTATTGTCTCCGCATCCAGATTTCGCCGAAACAATACGCGCGAGTCTGAATCAGGAACAATACCGGGTCGTCCACCGCCTCAACGTCGAGGAAGCCGAGCCACTGCTCGTGCATGGACTCGCCAACGCATGCATTCTCGACGTGGATTTGATGGGCGTCGAAGGCGTCTGGGTCATCGAACGCCTCCGCCGCCGCGACGCCAAATCCCCCATCATCGCTTACACGGCCAACACCCAATCCGAGTGGGAGGAGGAGGCTTTTTTGCGCGGCGCCACCCACGTGCTGGCCAAACCCGTTCGCAGCCGGCTTTTGAATTCGTTGTTGGAACGTTTATGGAATGCGCCGGCAACCCAGCGCCCCGCGCCGATGCCATCGCGAACTCCGTTTTTCCGAACGCCCGAACCGCCGCCCAACCGCGTCATCAGCGCGTCACAAACACTTGATGTGCTGAGCAATTTCTCGTCCATTCTCACCCATTCGCTGGACGCCGAGGCGATGCTGAAACAATTCCTGCTGTTCCTCCGCGAAACGCTCAGCGTCAACCGCGCCGCCATTTTCCTGAACCGTCCCTTGCCGCTCACGGAAACACCTTTGCCGGAGGACAGCCGCCGTTTGCGTGCCGTCGCCGCCATCGGCCTTTCGCCGGATTTGCTCGAACATTTGGGACTCTCGCTCGATTCCGGCATCGGCGGCCAGCTTTCCCGGCTCGGCCGGATTCTCCGCCGCGACAGCGACGAGGCGCGCGCCGACGCCGAAACGCAAAAGGAATTTGAATTGCTCGGCGCGCAAGTCGCCGTGCCCATTCCCGACCGGGAAGCGATTGCCGGCGTGGCCGTTTTCGACGTGCGCATCACCGGCGAACCGCTGGTCAACGTCGAACTGGAACTCATTTTCCATCTGCTGGAACAAGTCGGCCTCGCCCTCTGCAATATCGAACTGCATGACCGGTTGGCCGGCAACCATGAGATGATGACCGACGTGCTGCGCGAACTCAGCAGCGCGTGCATCGTCGTCGGACGCGACCTGAAAGTGCTCCACGCGAACAAGGCCGCGCGCCGCCACTTCGGCCAGAAAAACAAACGCACCGGCGAACTCGAATTCAGCGATCTGCCGCAGGTGCTCGGCGCGAAAATCTATCAAGTCCTGAAAACCGGCGCGGCGATGGGGCCCTATCGCTACGAACCGGAAAATTCGCCGGGCACGGTTTACAGCGTCAGTGTCGTGCCGTTTCAGCATGGGAATTCCACCGTGCCCGTTTCCGCGTTGCTGACCGCCGATGATCTCACCCAGACCGAACAGTTGCGCCGTCTGGAAGTCGAGGCCGCCAATCTGCGCCTCATCAAATCCATGGCCGACCGGCTCGCGCACGAAATCGGCAACGCGCTTGTGCCGCTGGCCACGCACCAGCAGTTGCTCGCGGAGAAATACAAGGACAAGGAATTCCGCGAATCCCTCGACCAGGCCCTCGCCGACGGCGTCAAGCGCGTCACGCGGTTGATCAATCAAATGCGTTTTCTCGCGCGCGAAGGGCACATCGAACAGGAGACTTTCGTAGTCGGAAAATTGATTGAGGAAGCCTACCAGGAAGCGCGCAAACATCAGTCCGCCGATGCCGGCAAATTGCAATTTGAAAATGGGGGCAAACCCGTCGTCATTACCGGCGACCGCGCCGCGCTCAAACATGCGCTGGCTGAAATCATGCTCAATGCGCTTCAGGCGAATCCCAAGGAGCCGAAAATCGGCGTCACGTTGCACACCGATGCCAATCGCGACGGCGTGCCGGACGTTCAGATTGAAGTTCAGGACAACGGGTCCGGCTTTACCGCTGAAGCCGCGCGAAAAGCGCCCGCGCCGTTTTTCACCACGCGCAACGTTGGTTTGGGCCTGGGATTGACCGTCAGCCGGAAAATCATCGAGACGCACCACGGCAAGCTGGAAATTGTCCCGCCGCAGGCCGGTCAACCCGGGGTCGTCCGGGTTTCACTGCCGGTGGATTCCGGCATTTCCACCGCGGTGGCGCCAGACTAGGCGCCGTTGTCGCCGATGGCTTCGACCGGACAGCCCTCCTTGGCTTCCTTGCAGCGCGTTTCCTCTTCCGGCGATGCCGGTTGTTTGTGGACGAACGAGTATCCGCCGTCGTCGTTGCGTTTGAAATTATCCGGCGCCGTCTCGCGACACAGGTCGCAGTCAATGCACTGGTTGTCCACGTAGTATTTGCCCGGGACGTTTTCGGGATAGCGATTTGCAGCGTCAGCCATAAAATAAGTCTTGAATTTGAAATGCAATATGGCGGCTCTGCCGGACAATGGCAAGTCCATTCCAATTCTTTCATCCCGCCTGAATAAATCCTTTTTACTCCCCCCATTCGCAATTATTCTTCAACCCATGGAACCGAACACGCTGCGCAAAACAAAAATCATCGCCACCCTCGGCCCGGCGACCGAGTCCGCGGAAATGATCGGCAAGCTCATGGACGCCGGCGTGAATGTCTTCCGCCTCAACATGTCCCACGCGACGCACGATTGGGTCCGCCGCCTCGTCAAAGACATTCGCGCCGCCGCTGCCGCGCGCCGGATTCACATCGGCATCATGATGGACACTCAGGGTCCGGCCATCCGCACCGGCGACATCGGCGTGCCGCTCGATTTGCAGCCCGGCCAGAAATTCACCCTCACCGTCCGCGGCGAACGCAGCGAGGAGGAACGCTCCGTGGACGTGAACTACGCCAATTTCGTCAACGACATCAACGTCGGCGACGTGGTGCTCATTGACAACGGCGCCATCGAAATGAAGGTGCTCGCCAAGGCCGGCAACAAGGTCGAGTGTGAAGTTCTCACGGCAGGCAAACTTGGCAGCCGCCGCCACATCAATCTGCCCGGCGTCAAAGTCAGCCTGCCCGCGCTCACCGCCAAGGACATCAAGGACGTCAGGCTCGGACTCGAGGTCGGCGTGGACTTAATCGCCCTTTCGTTCGTCCGCGAAGCCCGCGATTTGCTTCAGTTGAGGGAATTATTTGAACCGGGCAAATTCCACCCGCTCGTCATCGCCAAAATCGAAGACCAGCAAGCCGTCACCAACCTGGAATCCATCGTGCAGGAAGCCGACGGCATCATGGTCGCGCGCGGCGACCTCGGCATCGAAATCCCGTATGAGGAACTGCCCATCGTCCAACGCCGCATCGTCAAAACGTGCCTGCGTGTCGGCAAACCCGTCATCGTCGCCACGCACATGCTCGAAAGCATGATTGAATCGCCCATGCCCACGCGCGCCGAGGTCACCGATGTCGCCAATGCCGTGTTCGAGCAGGCCGACGCCATCATGCTCAGCGGTGAAACCACCGTCGGCAAATATCCGCTCAAATGCATCGAGGTTTTCGACCGCATCGCCACGCGCATCGAACGCAGCGGCGGCGCGAACTTTTTCGAGCACTCCGACCTGACCACTTCGCGCCAGAAAATCGTCAAAAGCGCCGTGGTCATGGCCAACGAACTGCGGGCCGAGGCCATCCTGGTCATCACGCGCAGCGGCAACATGGCGCGTTATGTCGGCTGGCTCCGCCCGCGCCACTCAAAAATTTACGCGTTGTGCCCCGGCAATGAAGTGGCCGGCGGCCTGACCCTGAGCTGGGGGGTCACTCCGTTTGTCGTCCCCTTTGACCTCATCAACCCGGAAAATACCATCGAAGCGGCGCTGAAAAGCCTCGTGGAACAGGGCCGTCTGAAATCCGGCGCCACGGTGGTCATCATCGGCTCCATCCTCGTCGGCGAACAAATCGTGGACGCCGTGCAGATGCGGGTGGTGTAAGTCTGGAGGCGGTTAAGCTATAATTGTTCAATTTTCAACGAATCGCCGGCCACTTTCCTGACCGTGTCAAAATGCGCGTCGCGGCAAACCAAAGTCAGGCTGGTTCGCATGGCGACCGTTGCCACAAATAAATCATTCCGCGGCAGGGTCAATCCCTTGCTGCGCAGTTGACGTTCGAGTAACGCCGCCGCACGCCAATCGTCCGGTTCAAACAGGAAGTGCCGGGCCAATGCAAAAGCCTGTTCCAGATCATTTTCTTCGCCGGCTTTCACGCCGCCCAGAAGCTCAAATCGGATCGGGCACGTGTAGGCGGCCTGATCCGCCTGGAGCAGCCGGGCGACCGCATGTTTCACTTTTGCATCACCTTTGCGCCGCAGGAACTCCACCCAGGCCGAGGTGTCAACGAGCTTCATACACGTCGCGGGCTTCCAATTCCTCGTTGGTCAGTGCGAAATCCGTCTGACCGGACAACGCGCGTTCAATGAACTTTTGTCGTTCCTGCAATTTCAGAAATTCAGACAGCGCCCGGCTGACGGCGGGAGACATTTTCTTCTGGCCGGTGACTTTTTGAATCCGCCGCAATTCAGAAGCTTCAATATCAACTGTGATTCTCATACTTTTTCAATAAGATATGATGATTTTGAAACATTCACAAGCTTCAATTCTTTCAGCCGAAAGCTTGTCGCCGGAAGATTATCGGGCCAGTGCCTTCACCGCTTCGGTTGCAAGGTTGAGCATCGTGTTCGGGAACAAACCGATCCAGAACATGCCGGTGATGCAAATCGCGATGGTAACCTTGGCCGGACCGGAAAGCATGATCGGCGACAAATCCGCCGGCGCGTCCTGGCTCCAGTAAATCGCGCGGATGACGCCGAAATAGTAGTAAAGCGAGATCACCACGCCCGCCAGCGCCGTGAACGCGAGGCAGTAGTAACCCGGATTCGTCGCGCCTTGCTCAATGACGGCTTTCAGCAGCAAAAACTTCCCGAAAAATCCCGCCATTGGCGGAATGCCTGCCAGCGATACCATCGCCAGCGTCATCGTCGTGGCCAGCAACGGCGAACGCTGATTCAATCCGGCCAGCGCGGAAATGTCTTCGCTGTCCAGATGCCGCATCACAAGGCAAATCACTGTGAACGCCCCCAGCACCGTGAACAGATAACCGCTCAGGTAATAAAGAATCGCCGCCTGACCGCTCGCGCTCAGCGCCGCCACGCCGAGCAGCAGATAACCCGCATGCGCAATGCTCGAATAACCGAGCAGCCGTTTCAGGTTTTGCTGCGGCATCGCGCACAAGTTGCCGTAAAGAATCGTGATGCCGGAGATGATGATCAGCGGATTTGCCCAATGTGCCATTACGCTTGGAATCGCAGTGAACAAAACGCGCAGCAATAAAACGAATCCGGCGGCTTTTGAGCCGACGGCGAGAAATGCCGTCGTCGGTGTCGGCGCGCCTTGATAAACGTCCGGTGCCCAGATCTGGAACGGGAAGGCGGCGATTTTGAATCCGAGGCCGACCAGCACCAGCACCACGCCGAGCAGGAAGATTTTGTTCCCGGCAAATTGAGCTGCGACCATCGCCAGTTCGTTGAAGTTGAGCTTGCCGGTCGTCCCCCACACCAGCGCGATGCCATAAACCATGAACGCCGACGACAACGCGCCGAGAATCAGGTATTTCACGCCCGCTTCGAGCGACACGAGCCGGCCGCGTTGAAAGCTCGTGAGCACGTAAAACGTGACGGTGATCAGCTCAATCGAGACGAAAAGCATCGCGAAGTTGTTCGCCGATGCGGCGAACAGCATTCCCGACAGGGCAAAGACGATAAGTGAATAATACTCTGAAATGCCCGACGCGATGCGGTCGGAAAATTCCACCGCCATGAGCAGCACGAGAATGGCGGCGACGATGAAAAAGCGTTTGAAAAACACGGCCAGCCCGTCTTCGACGAACATGCCGTTGAAGGCGGTGCCGGTGGCGCCATCGCTCAGGTTGGTGACCAGCAACGTCGCCAGCGCCGCCGCTGCCGCGTAGCCAAGGAAGCGCTTGCGCTCCGCCGGCAGCCACAAATCCGCCAGCAGCAGCACGAGGCCGAGGGCGATCACCCAGATTTCCAGGCTTATCAAGGACAGATTCATTTTTTTTCTGTAGCCGCCGACGTAAGGAAGCTCTGACTTCCATGGGCAGCAACGTTCCGTTTCCCCTCACTCTGCCCCTTTCTCTCGGGGAGAGGGGACAGCCGTTGGCCACCCTGATTTGCTCCAAAGTCGCTGAGCTTTTCTCCGTCAGTCGTCGTATCGTGCGCCGGAGAACGATTCTCCCTCTCCTGGTCCCGATTCGGAATCGGGATGTCAGTCCAAGGGTCGGGGTGAGAGCGAACCAGCGAAACGGTTTTTGAAGAATTCAGAGACACGGCCTGATTAATCCTGGCTGTCGTCAGGCTCACAATCTTTTCCGCATCCGGCGTGATTTTTTCCGTGAGCAACCGCGGGAAGCAACCGAATATCAGCAGGCTCGCCAGCAACAGCGCGTAAGGCAGTTTGCGCCAGACATGCGCTGCGTCGGGAATGCCCGACCATTTTTCCGGCATCGGGCCGTGCAAAACGTTCCGCATCGCGCGCAGCATGTAGAGCGCGCCGATCATCAATGCGCCCCAAAGCGCGAGGCCGGTCACAAGCGGAAACACTTTCCACGCACCGAAGAACACCGTGATTTCACCGACGAAATTCGCGAATCCCGGCAAACCGCAGCCGGCCAGTGCCGCCATCAACAGTGCCGTGCCGATGAACGGCAGTTTGCGCAGCAGCCCGCCGAGTTCCTTCATCTCCAGCGTGCCGGTTTGCTGGTAAATGTAGCCGCTCAACGCGAACATCAGCGCGGCGAGGAATCCGTGCGCGATCATGATGAGCACCGCGCCGGTCACGCCGATGAGGTTCAGGCTCGCGATGCCGAGGAAAATGAAGCCCATGTGCGCCACGCTCGAATTGCCGATGAGCAGGTTCAAGTCCTTCTGCCGCATTGCCACCCAGCCGACGTAAAGGATGTTGCCGAGACACAGCCAGGCGAGGATTTGCATCCAGTGTTGCGCCGACTGCGGCAGCAACGGCAGCGCGATGCGAATCAAACCGTAAAGGCCGAATTTTTTCAAAACGCCCGCGTGCAGCATGGCGGTCGGTGACGGCGCGGAACCGTAGCCGAGCGGCGCCCAGGTGTGGAATGGCCAGAGCGAAACCAAAATGCCGAAACCGAACAGCAGTAGCGGGAAAATGAAGTTCTGCGAGTGCACAGAAAGCGGATGCACTTTGACGTATTCAGTGAGTTTCGGAATGTCGAACGTGTTCGCACCCGATTGCAGGTAGAGCGCGATGAGGCCGATGAGCGCAATCAGGGCGCCGATGCTGAGGTAAAGCGTGATTTGGAACGTGGCGTAGTTCTTCCGTTCGCCGCGGCCCCAGACGCCAATCATGATGAACGTCGGCACCAGCGCGAGTTCATGCAGGAAATAAAAGAAGAATAGGTCCAGCGACGCGAATGCGCCAAGGATGCCGCCGGTCATCACCAGCAGCAAAATATAAAACTCCTTCTCGCGTGACTTGATCTCAAACGAGCAACACGCCGCTGCAAACGCCACGACCGCACCCATCAAAATCAATCCGACGTTCAAGCCGTCCACGCCGACGTGATAACTGATGCCGAGCGATTCGACCCACGGGATTTGCTGCTCGAACTGATAGCCCGCATGGCCGGTGACAAACTGGCAAAACATTTTCACCGCCAGCAGCATCGAAATGAACGTAGCGAGGATGGCGCCGGCGCGGATGATGACGCGGTAATTGCGCGGCACGAACACCAGCATAATCGCTGCAATCAGCGGCCAACCCAAAATGTAAGTTAAAATGGACATTTTCAGCAAAATGAGAGGTGCGAGGTGCGAGGTGCGAGATTTGTCGGTAGCACCCGCGTCTCGCGGGTTGTTTCGGGTGTCACGCCCGAAACCGGGTGCGAACGTGGTATGCCATTGGTCGTTTGATCAAAGGCCGTCGCACACATGCCGAGGCAATTCGGCGGGACGCCGAATTGAACCCGCCGGAGGCGGGTGCTACCGATAGCCATTGACGGCTCTCGCCATCTTTGCGTCTTTGCGTCTTTGCGTTGAATTCTCATGGTCATTTTCCTAAAACGAACCACAGCACCACGGCCACGCCCAGCACGAACAGGAAGGCATAGGTCTGGAGATTGCCGGTCTGGACGAGCCGCAGCGCGCGACCGGTAAAATCCGTGCCGCCGCGAACCAGGCCGATGCAGGCCCAATCCACCAGCCAGCGGTCAATCCAATCCATCACCGCCGCGATGAAATCATGCGCGCGGATGAAAGTGGCCTCGTAAATTTCGTCGAAGTAAAAGCGATTCTTCATCGCGGTGGCAAAACCGCCGAGTTTGGCGGGTAGCGGATCGCTCGTGGCGTTGCGATACAGCGCCCGTGCGGCGAGGAAGCCAATGACGACAGCCAGCAGTCCGAGACCTGCCGCGATAGGCGAGGTGGTGAATGGTTCAAGCAGCCTGTTCACAAAAACACTGTTCGTAACATGTTCCCTGCTCCCATCATTCAAACTTAGGTATGGAAGCGGGGTGAATTTCATCATTCCACCGGACAAATAGTGCTTCAAAAAAATGTCGTTAATGCCTACGACACCACCGACCAGACTTAACACGGCAAGAATTCGCAACGGCCAGACCATGACGCCCGGGGATTCGTGAGCATGGCCGGCGGCTTCAGTCTTGGGCGAACCGAGGAAGGCCACGAAGAACAATCGGAACATGTAGAATGTTGTCAGCACTGCGACGAGGACGACGACGGCCAAAAGTGGATAATTATGCACGAGCAACGCCTGCGCGAAGATGCTGTCCTTGCTGAAAAATCCGCTGAACGGCGGGACGCCGCACAACGCCAGCGTGCCGAACAGGAACGTCCAGAACGTCACAGGCATCTTTTTGCGCAGCCCGCCCATTTTCCAGATGTCTTGCTCGTGGTGCAGCGCGATGATGACCGAGCCGGCGCCGAGGAACAGCAGCGCCTTGAAAAACGCGTGCGTGGTCAGGTGGAACATCGCGGGTGTCGGCCCGGCCAAACCGACGGCCATGACCATGTAGCCGAGTTGCGACAGCGTTGAATAGGCGAGGATGCGCTTGATATCGTTTTGCTGGATGGCGATGAGCGCGGAGAGCAACGCGGTGAAACCGCCGATCCACGCGATGACGTGCAACGCCGTCGGGTCGAGCAGGAAGATGATCCGGCAAAGCATGTAAACGCCCGCGGCTACCATTGTTGCCGCGTGGATCAACGCGCTGACGGGCGTCGGACCTTCCATCGCGTCCGGCAACCACACGTGCAATGGAAATTGCGCGGATTTGCCCATCGCACCGCAGAAAATCAAAAGTCCGGCAATGCTGGCGATAGCCCCGAGCGCCGCGGGATTGGCGATGAGGGTTTGTTGGAGCGTGCTGAAATTCAGCGAGCCGAGCGCGGTCCACACCACCAGGATTCCGAGCAGGAAGCCGAAGTCGCCGAGGCGGTTGGTGAAAAACGCCTTTTTGGCCGCGTCCGCCGCGCTGGGTTTTTCAAACCAGAAGCCGATGAGCAGATAACTGGAAACGCCGACGAGTTCCCAGAAAATGAAAAGTTCGATGAAATTATTCGCCAGCACGATGCCGAGCATCGAGAACGTGAACAGGCTCAGGCACGCGAAGAAGCGCGAGAACCCGCGGTCTTCGTGCATGTAGCCGAACGAGTAAATGTGAATCGCGCCGCCGACACCGGTGACGATGAGCATCATCATCAGGCTCAGGCGGTCGAGTTTCAAACCGAAGTCAATGTTCAGATTACCGATGGACAACCAGTTGGTTGTCAGCTCGGAAGGCATTGGTGTCCAGCCATTTGCTGCAATGAAGGAAATCGTCAGGATGAAGCCCGCGACAATCGCGCCGATAGACAGGAGCGCGCTGGTGGTGCGGCAACGCAGGGTGAAAAGCGTTATCACCATTGCTGCAAGCAGCGGCAGAAACAAAATCAACCAGGGTAGCGCTTCTAATTTCATCGGTTAAAACGGAAACATCGAACGCCGGCCGTAGCCGCCGACGTGAGTCGGCGCTGACTTGAACGGTTCGCACGCAAATCAGAGTGCGCGGACTGACGTTCGCGGCTACAAGTTGAATGGATCGCTTCGTTCATGGTTAAAGTTTCATCGTCGTCAGGTCTTCGACGTGCGCGGTCTGGCGTTTGCGGTAGAGCGCGACGATGAGCGCGAGGCCGACAGACACTTCCGCCGCCGCGACGGTGATGATGAAGAAGACCAGGATCTGGCCGTTGAGGTTGTTGTTGAAACGCGAAAAGGAGACGAGCGCGAGGTTCGCCGCGTTCAGCATCAGCTCCAGCGACATGTAAATCACCAGCAGATTGCGACGCGTGACGACGCCGAGCAGGCCCAGGCAAAAAAGCAGGGCGCTGACGACCAGATAATGTTCAAGTCCGATGTTCATATTTTTTAACGCAAAGACACAAAGACACTAAGGCGCAAAGTTTGGTAGGGCCGCGTTGCCGCGCGGCCCACATTCAGGGGCGAGCGGCAACTCGTCCCCACCTCAAGTTCTGCAAATCCGATCTTCATTCTCTTTGCGTCCTGGCGCCTTTGCGCCTTTGCGTTTATTTCAAATCTTTCTTACTGAGCAAAATCACGCCCACCATCGCCACGAGCAGCAGCACGGAGACGACTTCAAACGGCAGCAGGTATTGCGTGAACAACAGTTTGCCGAGCGCAGCTGTTTCACCTTCCAGCCTGGGCGCGGACAAATTCGCGCCGGGTTTCGCGGCCAGAATTGATTTCACAAAAATCATCACGATGGCGCCGACGGAAACCAGTCCGGTGACGAGGCTGAACTTTTTAACCCGGCGGCGTTCTTCATCCTTCAAATCGAGCAGCATGATGACGAACAGGAACAGCACCATCACCGCGCCCGCATAAACGAGCACCTGCACCGCCGCAAGGAAGAACGCGTGCAGCAGCACGAACAGCCCGGCCATCGAAATGATGGTCAACACGAGGAACATCGCGCTCGTGACCGGGTTGCGGCTGAACGGATTCGCGACGACCAGCAAGGCGCAGACCAGCGTCAGGAACGCAAACACGTAAAATAAAATGTCGGGTAGGGCCATGCTCATAAATCCGAATGACGAATGACGAATGACGAAAGAAGCCCGAAATCCGAATGCCGAGCAAGTGCGCCGTTTGCCGCCGACCACAGCGGGCGGATTCGGACTTCGAGCTTCGGATTTCTTTCGGTTTTCGTCATTCGGATTTCGGATTTAATTCCAAGTTGCACATCATCAAATTTTGACAGGAAATGACTCCTGTTCCTTGGCCTCTTGCAGTTTGTGTTTCCACTTCTGGATGCCGCCGTGCGTGCCGCCGAGCGCGAGGAGTTTTTCCTTGTTGTAAATCATCTCTGCGCGGCTGGTGCCGGTGAGCGAATAATCCTTTTGCAGGAAAATGGCCTCCTCCGGGCAGACTTCCTGGCAAAAGCCGCAGAAAATGCAGCGGAGCATGTTGATCTCGAATTCGAGCGGCATCTTCTCGGCGTTCGGGCGGTCGGCCAGCGGACCGGCCGGGCCGGGCGGAATGATTTTGATCGCCTTGGGTGGGCAGACGAATTCGCAAAGCTGGCACGAGACGCACTTGGTGTTGCCTTCCTGATCGCGCACGAGATATGGCGCGCCGCGATAGTCTGCCGGCACGACCCATTTTTCCTCGGGATACTGCATCGTCACTTTCTTCTTGAAGAAGTGACGGAGCGTGACTTTGAACCCGCCGATCATCGCCGGCAGGTAAAGCCGTTCCCAAAAGTTCAATGGCTTGCGTTTGACGATCATTTTAAACTCAACTTTTCATCCACAAAATCACCGCCGTCACCACGATGTTCGCCAGCGCCAGCGGAATGAACCGGCGCCAGCCCAAATCCATCAACTGGTCGTACCGGAAGCGCGGCCACATCCAGCGCACCCAGATGAACCCCAACAGAAACAGAAACACCTTCGCCAGGAAAATCGCGATGTGCGCGATGCCACCCAGCAACGTCGTCGCGGTCTGGTCAAGTCCGAACCACGGCAGCGTCCAGCCGCCGAAAAACAGCGTCACCATCATCGCGGATGCGAGGATCATGTTGGCGTATTCACCCATGAAAAACAGCGCGAATTTGATGGAACTGTATTCGATGTTATAGCCGCCGGCCAGTTCCTGCTCGGCTTCCGGCAAATCGAACGGCGTGCGGTTGGTTTCGGCAAAAGCCGCGACGAGGAAAATCGCAAAAGCCAGCGGTTGCTTGAACACCAGCCAGCTGAAGAGGCCATGCGCCTGATACCCGATCACGTCGTTGAGATTCAAACTGCCGACGAGCAGAAAGACCGGGATGACCGACATGCCCATTGAGATTTCGTAGGAAATCATCTGCGCGCTCGACCGGATGCCGCCGAGGAACGGATACTTCGAGTTTGCCGCATAGCCCGCCAGCACGATGCTGTACACGCCGAGCGACACGATGCCGAACGTGTAGAGGATGCCGACGTTCAGGTTGGCGAGCACCATCGGTTGCCTGCCGATCTGCGATCCAAACGGAATGACAGCGAGGTTAAGAATGGCCGGCATCAGGGCAATGGCCGGCGCCAGGATGAAATAAATTTTACGTACGTGCGCCGGCGTGAATTCCTCCTTGAGAAAGGACTTGATGCCGTCCGCCACCGGTTGCAGCAGGCCGAACGGCCCGACGCGATTCGGTCCCAGCCGGTCCTGCATGAACGCGCACACGCGTCGTTCTACGAGCACGATGTACGCGACCATCGTCATCAAGATGGCAAACGCGGCCACGATCTTCACGCCCGTGAAGAGCGCGAATTGCTGTGCGTCAGTCAAATTGTTAAGCCAGTCCATTATCTTTTTAACGAAAAGACGCAAAGACGCAAAGCCTGGCCGGGCCGCGTCGTCGCGCGGCCCCAATTAAGGGACGAGCAGCAACTCGTCCCTACCGCGAAATTTGTCGTCTCTATCTTCATTTCTTTGCGCCTTCGCGTCTTTGCGTTGAATTAAATCTTTACCGTCACGCCCGTGTCACCAAGGCTGGCCCACGTCAATCCGTTGAAGGCGGGCACGTCCTTCGCCATTTCGTTGAACAGACCTTCGATGGTCTGGAAACCGTCCTGGCCGGTGACGTTGTAAACCAAGTCGTGCAGAAATTCCCATTCCGGACGCGCGTCGCCGGGCGGCTCGACGGCCTTCATGAATTTCTGGACGCGGCCCTTCGTGTTCGTAAACGTGCCGCGCTTTTCGGCATGCGCGCAGCCGGGCAACAAATAATGCGCCAGTTCCGTCGTCGCATTCGGCAAAATGTCGCTCACGATGAGCGTCTCCAGTTTGCCCAGCAAATCCGCGCCAATACCGTGCCTAGTCACGTCTTCGCCAAAAACAATCAACGTCCTGATTTTGCCGGTGCGGATGCCGTCGGCAATTTTCGGCAGGTTTATTCCCATCGAATTTGCGGCAACACCAGTCAATTGCGCACCATTCGTGTTCGGATTTTTGTCCGTGCTCACGAGCAATTTGTCGCCGGCTCCAACGCGTGGCACCGAATCGGTCAGCGCACCTGTTTTCTCAGCCAGTTTCTTGAGCAAATAGAGTTCCTCGTTGGTCTGGCGGGCACTGCCGATGATGGCGACCGAACCGGGGGTTGCCTTTTTCAACCGTTCGGCAATTTCACTGAGCACCGTTGACCAGGGAATGTCATCCCGATCGCCGGTCGGAAGCAGTTTTTCACACGATTTGATGCGATCTTCGCGACCAATCCATTTGTAATTCAACCGGCCGGCATCGCACATCCACGGGCCGTTGACAGCATCGTTTTCGCGCGGCGTGTAGCGGTAAATTTTTTCCTCGCGCGAGCCGATGAGGATGTTACAGCCGGTCGCGCAACTCGTGCAGACGCTCTTGGTTTCCTTGAGGAACCAGACGCGCATCTGGAAGCGGAAATCCTTGGACGTGAGCGCGCCCACCGGGCAAATGTCCACGGTGTTCAGCGTGTAATTATTGTCGAAAGCTTTGCCCGGGTACGCCGTGAGCGTGTTGAAGCTGCCGCGATTGACGATGCCGAGCGCGTCGTCGCCCACGATGTCCTTGGTGAACCGGATGCAGCGTGTGCAGAGGATGCAGCGTTCATCATCGAGCATGATACGCGGACCAAGGTCAACCACCTTGGGCTTGTGAACCTTGGCCTCCACGAAGCGGCTCGCGCTCTGACCGTAGTCCACCGAGTATTCCTGTAGTTTGCATTCGCCCGCCTGGTCGCAGATCGGGCAATCGAGCGGGTGATTGATGAGCAGGAATTCCAGCACGCCTTCGCGCATTTGCTTCACGCCGGGCGTATTCGAGTAAATTTCCATGCCGGGCGAAATCGGCGTGGCACAGGCGATGGCCGGGCGCGGCGACTTGACGATTTTCGGCGTGCCGTCGGGGTTCAAAATCGGTTTCCGATCCGGGCCGAGCGCCAGAGTGCCGAATTCGACAAGGCACATGCGGCAATTGCCCGCGACCGGCAGTTTCGGATGATAGCAATAATGCGGCACGTCCACCTTTGCCAGCTCGCACGCCTGAATCATGGTCGTTGGTGTCAGTTTGCCCGACCAATCGGCCATGAGGCGCGGCACCTCGATTTCGCGCCCGTCCACCTTCACCATGATCTTCTCGATCGCGGCGGGTGCGGGCTTGGTTTCGGTTGTTGGTGCTGCTGACATTTTTATTGTTTACGCAAAGGCGCAGAGACGCAAAGCGAAGAAGGAATGGGGAGCGCACGCCGCTGGCGTGCTGTTTTCGGTGGCTCGACGAAAACCTCGTGCAACAAATTTCCTTCGGTGATGCACCAAAAAAAATGGTTGGACGAAGGTTCGGGCGCGCCGCCCGAACCTGCACGCGGGCCGCGTGCGCTCCCCACGCAATCACGCCGCGCCGGCCAAAAACCTTTGCGACTTGGCGTCTTTGCGTCTTTGCATTGAAAACTAAATACGCTCATCTCAATGTTGCGGGCTGGCGGCCAATTTCATTTCCAAACCCGGCCCAGCACCTTTTGATTTCTTCGTGCGTCGCTCTTCATCGGCGGCGCCTTTGGCCACAAACTCATCCTTGAACTTCGCCACAAAACTTTGCACCGGCCAGGAGCAGGCCTCGCCGAAGGCGCAAATCGTGCGGCCGCCGGGGATGTTGTCGGCGATTTTGACCAGATAATCCGCGTCCTGCGCGCGGCCTTCGCCGTGCGTGAGGCGATGCAGCGCCTTGCTCAGCCAGAGCGAGCCTTCGCGGCAGGGCGTGCACTGGCCGCAGCTTTCATGCGCGTAGAAGTCGCTGATATTCGCGAGCGCTTCGACGATGTCGGTCGAGTCGTCCATCACGATGATGGCGCTGGAACCGCTCATCGAACCGGCTTGGATCAGCGAATCGAAGTCGTAAGGCAAATCGAGCAGGTCCACGTCCTTGCCCTTGATTTTGAATTTCTCGCCGGCCTTGAAAACCTTTGCGGATGACCCACCGGGGATGACCGCTTTCAATTTTCGTCCGTCCCGGAGACCGCCGCCAAAATTCGCGTCGAAAATCAATTGCCCGATGGTCGCCTTGCCGACTTCGATTTCGTAATAACCGGGGCGCTTGATATGGCCGCTGAGGCTGACGATGCGGGTGCCGGTATTGTTGGGCGTGCCGAGCTTGGCGAATTCCGCGCCGCCCATGGCGACGATGTGCTTCACATTGCAGAGCGTCTCGACGTTGTTGACGACGGTCGGGCACATCCACAGGCCGAGCACGGCCGGGAAATACGGCGGCTTGATGCGCGGATACGGCCGCTTGCCTTCGAGCGATTCGATGAGACCAGTTTCCTCGCCGCAAATATAGGCGCCCGCGCCGCGGTGGACGTAAATCTCCAGACCGTAGCCGGTGCCCAAAATGTTTTTGCCGAGAATTTTTTTTGCCTTCGCTTCCTTGATGGCGCGATTCAGAATTTTTGCGCCCTCGACGAACTCGCCGCGGATGTAGATGTAGGCGAGATGCACGTCGTTCGCAAAGCACGAGATGATCATGCCTTCGATGAGCTGGTGCGGGTTCTTGTAGATGATCTGGCGGTCCTTGAACGTGCCGGGCTCGGATTCATCCGCATTGCAAATCAGGTAAATCGGCTTGCCGCTCTTGCGGTCCACGAAGCTCCATTTCAGTCCGCAGGAAAAACCTGCGCCGCCGCGTCCGCGCAGGCCGGAAGTCATGACTTCCTGGCGAATTTGTTCCTGCGGCGTCTGGATTTTGCCATCCGGCAAGGACTTGGGCTGGATGGCCAGCGTTTTTTTGAGCGCGTCGTAGCCGCCGTGACGCAAATAGCATTCGAGGTCGGGCATGTAGCCCGGCTCGTTGGCGTGTTTCAAAATTAGTTTGTATTCCTGCGGCATGGCTAATTGCGGGAGGCGTGATGCGGGAGGCGTGATCCGGAAAAGTCGGTTGTTGCGTCCACCCTCACCCCGGCCCTCTCCCCCAGGAGAGGGAGAATTATTTGCCAGTTAATGGCGATGCGGACACCGCTGGTTGTCGTGTTTGGTTTGAAGTCAACGGCTGGGAGACGGTGATTGCAAATGTACCGGACGAATTTCCGAGCGACTTTGCCAGCTTCCCCCTTTCCCCGGGAGAGAGGGCCGGGGTGAGGGCGAGCGTAAACACCGTTCGATTTTTTCAACGTCGAGCCGGTTTGGCGGCTTGACTGGCCGATGAAATTCTTTAGCCTGCCCAACGCTCCGGCTTGCCCGATGGTGTAACGGTAGCACAGCAGACTCTGAATCTGTTTGTCATGGTTCAAATCCATGTCGGGCAGCCAACTTTCCAAGGTAGAAGGCAGAATGAAGAAGGCAGAATTCCAATTCTTCATTTGCATCCTCCCAAAATTTCATCGGCTTTTGCATGACTGACGCCTTCGTAAAAATCGTCGTTGCACATCATCACCGGCGCGGTGCCGCAACTGGCGAGACATTCGACGAATTCGACCGCGAACTTTCCGTCCTTCGTCGTTTGCGGGCCGTGCTTGTGCGCGTCCAAGCCCAGCTTCTCGCAAAAATGTTTGTGTAATTCATACGCGCCGCCCAGCGCACAACTCAACGTCCGGCAAACCTTGATCTGATATTTGCCCATCGGCTCCTGTCGGAGCATCGGATAAAACGTCACGAGTTCGTAAACGTTGATGGGCTGTAGATCGAGTTTCCTGGCCGTCCACTCGACGGCTTCTTGCGAAATCCAGCCGAAATGCTCCTGCATCGCGTGCAGCACCATGAGCGACGCCGCGCGTTTCACGGGGTAATGCGAAATCAGTTCGTCAATTTCGGCTTCAAGATTTGCTGGAACGGTGAAACTCATTTCAATTTTTAACGCAAAGGCGCAAAGGCGCGGAGACGCAAAGTGATAAAAACTCCTTGCGCCTTGGCATCTTTGCTATTCGTTAGAACTTTCAAAAACCGCGAGGGTTTTGGACTGCGGTGGCAGAGCGCAGCGGCGACACCGCTTTTCGACTGCGGACCGA